>Ga0193752_1000080_pt1 | contig 140672 bp, 108 predicted proteins | sample H1c1metaG_FD_144924 | JGI IMG/M metagenome (GOLD analysis project Ga0193752, IMG submission 144924) | Soil microbial communities from a riparian zone of the East river system, Colorado, United States - H1c1 | ecosystem: Environmental > Terrestrial > Soil > Riparian zone | place: USA: East...
AAGCGCTTGTCATAATGCGATTGCCGATTGGCTCTTGGAGCATAATCCGTTGACTGGGTTGATTCCATATACACTTTGTTTTGTGTATAGCTATTTCAGGACAAGACAAGTGAATAGGGTGATGATACCTGGGAAGTATCATCGGGGCAGGCAAACGGCGGCAACCTTTTTATAAAATCACTTTGTAACCGCACATTTTCCACATGGTTACAAAAACGTAAGTATTTTCTTTTTTCTTTTTTGTAACTTTTTTAAAAATCTGTTTTTGTAACGTTACAGTTTTGATCTTTTTGAGAAAGTTACCATTTCACTCCATGATCATTTTATTGAAAAAATGTAACCATTTATTGGCTGGAGGAAAGGGAAAGGGCAACGCATTCATCAGTTCTTCTGCTGGTTATAGGGAATATAATTTTCCCAGTACCAGGGAGTATAACGATCTGCGATCGCTGTTTCCAGTAACTCTTTAAAAATACTTTCTGCATTATCGCTGTTGCTCATGATAATAATACCTGTTCCGGCCTCAGGAAAAATAATGGAATAGTGCTGAAATCCGTCACCATGGCCTTCCTTAAAAGCTCCCGTACCATAAGGCGACCTCAATAAAACCCATCCTAAACCATAACTCAAATTAATGGCATCATTTAGTGTGGAATCACGGAAACGCAACGGGCCGAATTGCTGTATAGAGCGAAGCCTGAGCTGCGGTGTGAACATTGCTTTGGTTGTTGATGGCTTCAAGAGTTTGTTTGCAAGTACTGCTTCTGTAAACAGGGTGTAATCATCCAGGGTGGTTTCCAAAGTGCTGGCTGCCCTGGCATCATTGTCTTTGTCTTTTTCATACAACGCACCTGTTGACTGATGCCCAAAGCAATAGTCATTTTCAAACCTTATTTGCCAGGTGTAAGACGACATATTCATCCCCAAAGGATTAAAAATATATTCCTTCATCAGTTCTTCGAGTGGTTTGTGCAGCATATTCTCCAGCACCACCTGTAGGTAAACCATGCCTTCGCCAGAATAGCGATACCTGGAACCCGGTTCAAATCCTACCCTAAGCTTTTGATCGGGTTCATCCCACCGCCAGTTAGCAAAACCGGTTGTATGATCGAGGCACATTCTGGCAGTTATCTTTTTATACTGGCTGTCAACCTTCAGGTCGCTGTAGTTATCGTGCCATTTTTTAGAAGGCTTGTATTCGTATATGGGCTTTGGCAAATAATCCTGTAAAGGCCTGTCTAAATTCAGTTTGCCATCTTCAACCAGTTTCATTACCAGCACAGCAAATACAGCCTTACTGAGGGAAGCGCCATAAAAATTTGTATTGGTATGGATCGTATCCTTTGTATCAGATCGTTTATAACCGAAGGTTTTTTTATAAACCGGCTCATTGCGGTTGAAAACGGTAACAGCCAAACCATGCACCTGGGCTGCCTGCATTAAGGATCGTGTCTTTTTGTCAAGCTCGGTAACAGTTATTTTACTATTATCAAGCCTGCTAATAGTTTGTGCCTGTGTTATTGATGCTGATGCAGCCAGGCAGATAAATAAGGAAAATATTTTTTTGATGATCATGGCAGGTGAGCTGTTTGTTTAAACATGAGGTGATATAAAGAAACGGCTTTTTATTTAAATGGGGATCTTGTTTATGGATATAAATACGGCTCCTCATTATAAGCCAGTTGCCTTATATTTTCCAGTGCTTTTTTCATATACATTCGCCAGAATATTTTTGCAAACAGCCAATTGAGCGGATAAAGAACAGCCATGTTTGAATGCAGGGAATAAGTATATTCTACCAATATTTTTTTCGTTTCCAGTTCGGTGGTTTTCCATTCTCCAACAAATTTGGAAAAGCCCAAAAACCATGATTGAAAATTGCTGACTTCTATTTTCCAATATTTATTTTCTATGCGTTCAATTACTTTATCAACAGAAACCCAGCCACCTTTTTGTGTAAATGACCTGGCAGCATATACTTTTTTACTGTAGCCTGGTTGCCCCCAGTTTTCATCATCGGTGCAATGCGTAACTTTTGGCATGATCCCAAATCCTGTATGAATTTTTGAAACATCGCAAAGCATAGGTGTTTTAAAAGCTCTTTGTAACGAACACTCATAAATGGCAGATGCTTTTACTTTTGATATCATAGTATGCGTTGCTTTGGTTATCGTTTTGCCGGAAGAGGGTGTTTAAAAATAAGAATCTTTAAATGAATAGTATTAATGATTGTGTTGGGAATACCTGCGCCAAATTAAGTAAAAATTACGAAGCCCACTGACTGCCGTTGTTGCGTGTTGTGTGTGGGATTGACATCGTTGGCAACACCAACAACATATCTGGCTCCGGCAATTAATGCAGACACCCTGCTGGTAGTTGGTGATTGCTTTGCTACGAAGCCACCTGCACGAACACCAACTACTGCAGCCGGCCAGATGGGAACACCAACAAAGGCAAACAATATTCAATTTTCAATCCCCATGTTAAAACTCTACCGAAACATAACTTTTATCGCCGAAATGTAACATTCCTGTTATATTTGTCACCCTAAAGCACCCTTATGAAATTTACTATCTCTATTGTTACCTTTATATGCATTCTGCTTACAACCTCGTGTAAAAAATCTAATGTAGGTGGTGGCGGTACAGGTCCGGTGTCAACCAACAAGTCCCTTACGTCATTTGTATTTAAGGCAGCAGATAATGCGGGCCTCACAGCAGATATAACAGGTATGATCTCCGGTGATTCAGTTAATATATCTGTACCATATGGTATCAATATAACTTCCTTAAAACCCACTGTACAGCATACTGGCATTTCAGTGACTCCTGCTTCAGGGGCTGTTCAAAATTTTAGTTCACCGGTAACCTATATTGTGAAAGCAGAAGACGGCAGCACTAAAAACTACAAGGTCTTTGTAAAGATCACTACCAAAAGCATTGTTTATACAGGCAGTGCCGATGGAAAATTATATGCATTTGACGGAGATAACGGCACACTTAAATGGACTTATAGCACCGGAGGTATAATTGGTACCGGAAGCCCTGCTTATTACAACGGAACTGTTTTTGTGGGTAGTGGAGACGGTTACTTACATGCTGTAGATGCTATAACAGGCGCATTTAAATGGAAATATGATGCCATGGAAGCATGGCAAACAGCACGGCAACCCTTAACAATGGCATTCTGTATTTTGGCAGCGGAAGCTGGCCCGGGGTATGTTACTTAACTGCATTGAACGCTACCAACGGCACCCTGATCTGGGAACAAACCAATGGATCTTTTTTTGCAAGCCCTACTTTTTATAATGGTATTGTTTACGCCGGGGGGATCAATGGTCTTGACGGTTATAATGCAGTTAATGGATTGCCAACAATTTTATTCACCAATGATATTTCCAATGGAAACCCCTCCGTTGCAAATAATATATTGTATGCCGGGATCGAAAACGCTATTGTGCAATCCTATAATGCTGCAACCGGCGCTATAAGATGGACGTTTACTGATGCTACAGGAGGTGCTGCCACTGCAGGATCACATAGCAGTCCCACTTTGTACAATGGCAGCGTTTATAATGCAAGTTATATGAGATATATTCATGCAATTGACAGTGCCAATGGCAATTTACGCTGGAGATATGATGCAGGCCCGGGTGCCGGTTACTTTTCTCCTGTTACAATAGCAAACGTATTGTTTATTCAGTAAATACCGATACGCATATTTACGCCCTGGATGCTGCAACCGGCAACCTGCGGTGGAAGTTTACCAACGGAGGTTCCTACATTGGTTCACCCACTCCCCTCAATAATTGCACTGTAAAAGATGAATTTGTTTATTTCGGAAGCTATGATAAGAAATTTTATGCGCTTAATGCAATCACAGGAACTTTGAAATGGGAGTATACCACTGCGGGTGTCCTGAGCGGAGGAGCCTGCATTGTTGCAGAAAATGGGGCAGTTTATCATCCGGGTATTTCAGGGGAGCATCAATGATCAATCGGACTTTATCCAGGGCTGATGTTGAAAACAATTTCCCTGATTACAACAAGTGACCTTCACTGGCAAGTGTTCCCTTTCAAGATCATGAATTAAAACGAAATTATGGTGGGATCACTTGTGCCTTTCCAAATCTGCCGGATTATATCCGGCGTTAGTATCACAAATGTTCAATTGTTAGCAACCCATGTTCATTAGTATAATAATCAATCGCACTGCTGTATTTATAATGCCAGGGTTCCCAAACCAGGCCGCTTCTTACCGGGTTTTCATGCAGGTAATCAAGACGTTCTTTTGACCTTTCGGCCGTGTTCAATTCTATCGGATGATAATCCTGTTTCCAGAATTGATATTCTTTATTGTTATTATTGTTCTTACCCGCAAAGCTGAAAAGATTGAGCATCCATTCTTTCCTGCTTTCCGTTGGATTTTCCTGTATGGCTGCAATGATTTGTTTACTGGTGTACTTTTTAAGATCACGAACTATATCTTCAATTTTATTTGTGTTGCTGCTGATTATAAGATGAACATGATTGGTCATGATTACCCAGGCATGAAGTGTAAGGCCTTTTTCTTTTTGACAATATTTCAAACTGTTGATGAATATTTCTTTATAGTATTCCCTGCTGAAGACATCTATCCACCCTACGACAGCAAAGGTTACAAAATGGGCAATGGCATCTTCACCAGGTTTATACTTTGATGACATTTTCTGTTCTGATTATGTGTATGTAAATATAGAAAGATTTCGTTTTTAACCCCGGTTGCAAACCGGGCGATTTAGAACGGCACAAGTGATCCCACTAGGTTTACATTCGGGTTTGGTGATTGTGTTGGGAACACTTGCGCCAAAACAAACTTGCGCCAGATGGGAGAAAACAAACTTGCGCCAGATGGGGGAAAGGGAACACTTGCGCCAAACATACTTGCGCCAGATGGGGGGCCAAACAAACTTGCGCCAGATTGGAGCCAAAACAAACTTGTGCCAAAACAGGATTTTAAGAATAAAAATCTGTTGTATTTTATTTTTAATATTTATATTGCTAGTTAGAATAAAACCATGTCAAAAGTTCCTTTTAAAATATCTGCAAGAACTGCTAAGCTGATAGGTAGAGAAAATTTCTCTAATCCTGAGGGTGCTGTACTTGAACTGGTTAAAAATTGTTATGATGCCGATGCAAAGAACTGCTTGGTCATTTTTGATATTTCTTTTGAATCAGTACCTACTGAACTTTCTTTAACCGACTTTAACAAATATGCTCTTGACCCTTTAATTAAAGATGCTTATCAACGAAAAGGGAAAAATTACCTGTTGAATATTAACCTTTCACAGGATAAAACAACAAAGCTTCAGGAATTTTTCTTTAAGGATAATGCCATTTACATAATTGATAACGGCCATGGTATGACGAAGGAAGTAGTGCACAACCAGTGGATGGAAATAGGTACTGATAGTAAAGAGACCAGTGCCGTTTCTGTTGATGGAAGGGTACTAACAGGAGCAAAAGGAATCGGGCGTTTCGCACTTGACAGACTGGGTTTTATTTCTGAGATGTGGACCGTTTCAAAAAAAATAAAAAAGGGTTGCAGCTGGAAGATGGATTGGAGACAGTTTGACCTACCTAATCAAGGGTTGTCCGATGTTACTGCAGAAATAGAAGAAGTTGATATTGACCTGAAGCATTTTTTGAAAACACAGTTCAGAGGAAAAACGAAAATTATCAATCTCATCAATGCTACAGGTTTCAGCAATGGTACGGTTATAAAGATTTCCAGCGTGAAGGATAACTGGTCTGAAAACATGCAGGAGAATGTTTTTAAAAGCCTCGAAGCCTTAGTACCACCTCAGGAATTAGGAATTCCCTTTAAGGTTAATTTTTACTCACTTGGGGATTTGCGATTGTTTGGAGAAGTGGAGACTGCATTTTTTAATGATTTTGATTATAAGATTGAAGCCCGCTTTCATGCTGCAAGCATGAAGCTGCACCTTGAAATGACTCGTAATGAACTTGACCTTAAAACAGTCAGGTCAAAATATGCTGCACTTTTTAAGAATGTTAAGAAGCCTTATGACCTGGATACTCTGGCTAAAAAGACGTTTAAATTTTCGAGGACAGCTTTTGAGATCATGAAATTGGAGCAGGATAATGCATTGGTAAATCGCCTGAAGAAATTGGGAGATTTTTCCTTTTCTTTTTATTATCTGAAAAACAGCACTTCGAAAGATTACCCTTACCGGAATATCAACACAAGTGAACGGCAGAAGGTATTGAAGAGATTTGGCGGTATAAAAATTTACAGGGACTCTTTCAGGGTTCGTCCCTATGGGGATATTGGCAATGATTGGTTGAAACTTGGAGACAGAGGTGCTCAAAGCCCTGCTGGTGCAGGACAACGCATCGGCGACTGGCGTGTTGGACCAAACCAGGTTGCGGGGTTGGTAAAAATATCAAGGCTAAAAAATCCGGGTCTTGCCGATAAATCGGATCGGGGTTCTTTAATAGAGAATGATTTTTTTAATCTCCTTAAGACGTTGGTTACAGGGGTGATCAATGTTTTTGAAATAGACAGAAGTACCATTCTGAATCCTTTTTATGTTGAAACTAAAAGAAAAGACGAGGAAGAAAGGCTTTCGCAGATCAGGCTGGAGGCAGAAAAGATAGCTGATGAGATTATTTCGAAACGCAATAAGGTAGAACAGGAAATATATGGCAGAAAGCCAGATCTTTTCAGGGATAGCAGGAACAAGGCAGAAAAAGAAGAATACCAAAAGATCATTGAATCAGGCATTGGCCGGATAGAAAAAAGGGATGATGAAGATGCAGAGCTTGCGCAGGTAAGAACCCTTGCCAGTTTAGGTATAATCGTAACTTCCTTTGCACATGAACTTAAGAATATCAGGAATAATCTGGATGAACTGGAAACCCTTGAAAAGATCTTTAACAAGATTGTACCTGATGACCAAAAGAAAAAAAATGATTTTACCGACGGGATCGATATACTCGAACTATTAAAGAAGGATAATGAACGTATTTCCCACTGGGTCAATTATTCTTTAAGTGCTATAAGAAAGGATAAACGAAAACGTGCTCCGCTTCATTTTGATAAATATTTTTTGGGGTTGTCTAAAATATGGTCTGCATTACTGGAAGACCGCAATATTAAACTGGTTATAAAAAACCTCAATAAGAAGACTTATAACATAAGGGCTTTTGAAATTGATATGAATACCATCTTCAATAATCTGATTTCAAATTCCATTGAATCATTTAATAAGTTAAGGATTCTTCGGAGCAGAACTATCCAAATCAGTTTTAAGGTGGTGGGTGATAACATGCAGATAGTCTACCAGGATAACGGCGTAGGCCTAGCTAAGATTTTTAAGAAAAATCCAGAGGAAATTTTCCTTCCATTTGTTACTTCTAAAGAAGATAAGAATAATGAATTTGGTACAGGGCTCGGCATGTACCTTGCCAAAGCGGTTGTAGATGACAACAACGGAAAGATTGACATACTGGATGCCACAGTTGGATTTAAGATCCAGGTGGAATTCCCGGTTAGAAATAAATAATGCTTATGAAATATAAAATAGGTTATGTTGACGAAGATCCTATTCAGGTAAAAAAATACCAGAGATTATTGGAAAAAGACTTTGATGTCCTGGGCTATGAAATACCCAAAGGTTTGTCCAAGAAAAAACTATTGGAGCAAATATATGATTCTGATATTGATTTGCTTCTGGTGGACTATTTAATGACCGAGAGAGGGCAGTTGACATATAATGGGGATGTGATTGCCCGTGAATTTGAAAAAATGAAGCCTTACTTTCCAGTATTGATTTTCACCTCACATTCCGAGGACGCTTTTCCTGCTGTTGATAATCCCAATACCCTATATGAAAAAGGTAATGCAAAAAAGATGGAACATTTTATGGAAGTGCTTAAAAAAAATATAGAGGCATACCGGACATTTGTTTCGAAAAAGAAAAGAAATATTGACACGCTGATAAGTAAATCCAAAACGAAAAAATTAAGTGTAAAGGAAACAGAAACTTTATTTAATGAACAAATAGGCTTGCAGATGCTGGATAAAAAAAACGGCGAAGCGCCTTTCCAGTTGCTCCATCCTGAGAATATAAAGGCATTGTCAAAAACTGCTGACCAGGCGGAGGCGTTCATAAAATCACTTACTAAAAAGAAGAAAAAATGATTCCTTTCAGGGGGGAAATTCCGGTCAGGAGACCGGTAACAACAAGAAGACCTACTGTCGACTGGACAAAACATAAGGACGACCTGCAGCAGGATTTTAATTATCACTGCGGGTATTGCGATTCTTATGATGGTTACGGGCATACGTTTTTTGAAGTGGATCATTTTGTACCTAAGGACCTGATTAACAAAAACGGCTGGCCGATAACTCTTGTACAGTATTCAAATCTTGTATATTCCTGTAAATTCTGCAATAATAACAAACTGGCCACCTGGCCTTCGAATAGCTATACAGTATTCCATATACGAAATAAAGGGTTCGTTGACCCGTGTAATATAAATTATGCGACCCATTTTTACCGGCGCAGAAACGGAGAAATCATGTGGAGTTCAGCTTTGGGAAAATGGATGTACTTCAACGCATTTAAATTCGACCAGAGAAATCCAGGTATCAAATTATTGTGGAACCTCAACCGTATCCGCAAATCACTCGAAAAGCTTGAAACAGAAAAAAGGAAGCATGTGAAGACTTCAAGAAAGCACAAATTGATACAGGCTGAAATCAACAGAATCCTCATTCAGTACTATCCCGCCCATACTAAAATAATTGAGTATTACAGGGGGCTATGATTTAGTATCATTCTTCGGCCCACATCGGAATCTGCTTGACGATCTTCACTGTTAAATGCCGGCACCTGATACGGTCGTTGATCCATTCATCAGTGCGTGGATCTCTGAGAATTCGGAGGGCTGTCTTGCAATCCCTTAATAATCCTGACTTAGGTTGTAAGACGATCAAATGATTATCAACATAGGCAGGAAGGTGGGTGTTGATAATGGTAGCCACTGCTCGATGACTGTCTTCTTTCCTTGATGTTCTCTTGATAACTACAAAAGGACCTTCAAATTTTTTCCCCACGTGTTGCCGTTTCTTTTCTACTTCTCCCTGTGTGGACCAACCGATTAATCCTCGACTGATAATATAATCATGAAGGTCTCCGGTATGGTCATCACGGTTATCTACAACAGGACCTACGCAGATATCAAAAAGGTCTTCAAGTACGGATTGATTTGCCTCAACTGGTAATGTAGCATCTTCGGGTATCTGTAGTGGTACAGGTCGTTTAATTAGGTGTAAAACATATACGTCCACATCTGCAAATTTATCAAATCGGCCCAGCAGTTCTTTATGTTCTTCGGTGCATTCCCGCTCAACCATAGCCCTCCATTTTTCATAGCGAGTGCCGCTTCGGAGTACATCAGGAAGGATGGCGATGATCGACGTGCCTGGATTGCAATGCTGGATTATTTTATCAATGAACAGTGCAGCAGCAGATACCTTGCCCTTTGCCCACGTGAGCTTTTCCCCTGTCGTAACCTGGTTGAAAGGAGGGTTGACATAGATATGAGTTGCGACTTTATAATAACTGTTAGTTTTTAAACCATCAGCCTTGCGGATAACGTATTTTTTACCTTTTTCTTTTTGTAGGATTGCCGCAGTGGCAATGCGGCTTTTTAATAAAGCGTTGGTAGTTAGACGCAGTTTTGCAGTGTCAACAAATTCAGCATGAATGTCGGTACCCCTGAGGTGCTTTTCCCAGGGCAGCTGTAGTCCTGAAGCCTGCATATAATTGCGGGCTGCTATCAATAGGTTTCCAGCACCGCATGCGCTATCATATACTAAGGACTTAGCAGTGAATTTGGGTTTGACAATGGAAAGGACTTTTTCAGCAAGTTCGCTGTCTGTGAAAAAAGCGCCTGATGCCCTCCTAGTGTCAATACCAACAAGGCGTCGCAGTTCTTCGCCGGCAAGGCCATTTACTGAATGAGTTGCTATCTTATCCCATTCGGTTTTCGGGGTAGAAACAAAGGTGGCTATGTTGGCTTTTAAAGTTTCAATAAATGCAACATATTTTTCCATGGTATGACAGGAGATAAATCCAGTTTCAAGGCACAAATTAGCAAAAGATTGGTATACTTGTTTTGAAATAATACTTTGCTGGTATGAAATTGTGTTTAAAACAAGGAAAGAGGGGGAAATTTATTATCACCATCAAATTATACTGGTACACTTTGATAAAAGCTCAATAAAGTTTCAATGTACAAGTGAGTGACACAACGATGATGACCTAAGAACAAAAAGTTTGTCCAAAAAAAATCCCGGCAATCAACTCACCGGGCTCTAAATACTTAATCGTCTATCTATTTCTTACCCCTCAAAATACTTATGAAAATATGGTATCGTCTCAATGCCCTTATAGAAATTGGCCAGGTCAAATTTTTCGTTGGGGCTGTGCAGGTTATCGCTGTCTAAGCCGAAACCCATCAGTACAACTTTGCATTTTAGTTCCTGCTCAAACAGGCTGCAAATAGGTATGCTGCCACCACCACGTACGGGTACGGGTGTTTTGCCAAAGGTTGTTTCCATGGCTTTGCTGGCGGCTTTGTAGGCACTGCTGTCAATGGGTGTAAGGTAGGGCTCGCCGCCGTGGTGCAGGGTGGCTTTCACTTTTACATAAGGTGGTGCAATGGTGTGCAGGTGGCCTATTAACAGGTCGGCAATTTTATTGCTGTTTTGGTTGGGTACCAGGCGGGCAGATATTTTTGCAAATGCCTTGCTCGGTAAAACCGTTTTGGCGCCTTCGCCGGTATAACCACCCCAGATGCCGTTGAGTTCCAGCGTTGGGCGTATGCCGGTGCGTTCGTTTGTGCTGTAGCCGGCTTCTCCCCATAATTCAATTACGCCCAGGTCGTCTTTATATTCGGCTTCATTAAAAGGCGCTTCGGCCATTAAGGCTCTTTCTTCGGCAGATGATTCCAGCACATCGGCATAAAAACCGGGTATGGTAATATGGTTGTTCTCGTCGTGCAGGCTGGCGATCATTTTTGCCAGTATGGTTATCGGGTTTGCCACGGCGCCGCCATACACACCGCTGTGCAGGTCGCGGTTGGGGCCGGTTACTTCCACTTCAATATAACTGAGCCCACGCAGGCCAATATCCAGGCTGGGTGTGTCTAAACTTATCAACGCTGTATCGCTGATGAGCACACAATCGGCTTTTAATAAATTGGTATTTGCTTTTACATAGGTAGCCAGGTTAGGTGAGCCTACTTCTTCTTCGCCCTCGATACAAAACTTGATATTGTTTTCCAGCGTGTTGGTTTGTATGAGTGTTTCCAGCGCTTTTACATGCATGTAAAACTGGCCCTTGTCATCACAACTGCCACGGGCATATATTTTACCGTCAACGATCTGCGGATCGAAGGGGCCGCTGTTCCAAAGTTCCAGCGGATCGGCGGGCTGTACATCGTAATGGCCATACACCAGCACGGTTGGTTTGCTCGGGTCAACGATCTTTTCGGCATATACAATCGGGTGGCCGGCAGTTGGGTGTATCTCGGCTTTGTCAACACCGGCTTCCAGCAGGCGTTGCTTTACGGCTTCGGCGCAGGCGATCATATCGGGCTTATGCTCACTGCGGGCGCTCACGCTGGGAATGCGGAGGAGTTCGAGCAGTTCATCTAAAAAGCGGTCTTTATTTTTTTCCTGGTAATCTTTCCAAGCTTGCATATCGTTAAAAGTTAATTGTTATTGGTTAATGGTTGAGCAAGCGAATTTAGGATTTTTTGGGGTTAAAATGAGGATTGGTCAGACGAGCCCCGAAAGCAATCGGGGTAAACCGTCAGACCAATATTTTCACAAAATTTTAAGAAATTGGATGTTTGAGTGATGGGCTGTGCTAGTAGATTTGTGATAGATTGTTTTTGTCAATTTATCAGCCTTTGTTTTAGCTGGATCGCACTTGGTTCTGTCTAACACAAAGGCTGAGTCCATTTATAGAACAGCTGATTTTGCTGCTGCGCAGTTTTTTTGAACCACAAAGACACGAAGGCACAAAGAGGCACTAAGAAAGTTGCTGATAACCTTTGTGGTACTTTGTGAACTTAGTGCCTTCGTGGTTCAATTCCTACGGAAAGCCAAAGCCAACACACCCGTAAGCACATACAGCACGGCAATGATAGCCAGTCCCCATTTAATTACAGAAACAAAGGTTGTAGCAAATGCAATGGTAGCAGAACCCTGATTGCTGAGTGTGAGCAGCATACCAACGTTTTCAAGTATATCTAAAAACCCCGCCAGCAAAGCGCCTTTGGCAATGAGGTTGCCGGCTTTTGAAACAGGCCCTTTTATTTTCAAAGCAATTTTTTTACAGGCCATAAATAAAAAGCCTGCATAAAAGAAGAGGAATAAAAAGTCCCAGTACGTATTGGCTTTTGCTACGGCAATATTATCAAGCCCAGCGGTTGGCGCCCAGGCATTGATGATGATGGAAGTTTTAGCGGTATTGTATGCAAACTCAAGGTCTAATATACCCATGGGTGTTGCAGGAGTTTTTAACGTGGCGCCTGTCTTTGCCATTACTACCATCATGGCAATAGTACCAATGAAGAAAAAGGGGAGCAGTAGTTTTTTCATTTTATTTTTTGACTAAGAGCATAAAGGAGAAAAGGAGTAAAAAGAGAGGGGAAAAAATTGCTCCTCTCTTTTGCCCTCTTAGCCCAATTCTTTAACCCATTTTATCAAATCTTTGCTGCACATAATCCCAGTTCACCACGTTCCACCAGGCATCAATATAATCTGCCCTGCGGTTTTGGTATTTTAAATAGTAGGCATGTTCCCAAACATCCAGTCCCAGTAAAGGGAAGCCTTTTATTTCGGCAATATCCATCAGCGGATTATCCTGGTTCACTGTAGATCCGATCGTAATTAAATTTTCTTTGTTGATGTACAACCAGGCCCAGCCACTGCCAAAGCGGTTCTTACCAAAATCAGCAAATTGTTTTTTAAAATTATCAAAAGAGTTGAATTCTTTTTCAATGGCTGCCAGTAGTTTGCCTGTTGGCGCATTGCCTTCTCTTTTTGGGCGCATGCATTGCCAGAACATTTCGTGATTATAATGCCCGCCGCCATTGTTGCGCATTTTGGCCGAGTATTTAGAAATGTTTGCCAGCACATCTTCCAAGGGTTTTGTTATATCCACTTTTTCTGCAGCCGCAGCATCTTTCACATTTTTAGAATAAGCAGCTGCATGTTTGCTGTAATGCAATTCCATGGTCATGGCATCAATTACATTCTCCAGTGCGTTGTAGGCATAGGGCAGGGGCTGCTGATCAAAACCGGTGGCAAAATTCACCGGCATAAAATTTTCTTTTGTTGTAAAAGACTGTAACAGCGGAGCGGCAGCACTTAAACCAACCCCGGCAGCCAATCCGCCTTTTACTGTGTTAGCAATAAATGCCCTGCGGTTTGTTTTGTGTGATGTTGCCATAACAAATTTTTTTAGGTGGTTGATGTTGCTTTGGAACGGGCGAACAGCGCCTTTACTCTTTTATATGTACGGGAATAAAACTCCTTATTAAAAAGCTGTGAGTCGTGCATGGCTTTGTAGGTAAGAAAAATGCCAACCGGTGTTAATACAATAACGGCCAGCCACATGCCTATATAGGGTGGCATGATGTCTTCTTTTACAAATTTTTCGCCAAACATACTCAACAAATGAAACAGCAAAAAGAAAATGATGGCTACTACCAAAGGCATGCCCAGTCCGCCTTTACGGATTATAGAACCCAGCGGGGCGCCTATGAAAAATAAAACAAAACAGGCCATGGATAAAGAGAATTTGCGGTGCCATTCGATCTTGTGATATGTCATTTCTTTCTTACGGCTCTCTATTTCGCCACCGGCATTTTCCAGGTTGTATTTTAAAGTATTGGCAAGGTTGAGGGCCGAAGAAAAAACCAACCCACGTGCTGAATCAGGTAATATGGAATCAAACCTGTTGTAGCTGGTTTGCACTACCGGTATTGCTTTTTTTGAGCTGTCCTGTATGGCTGTATAAGGCAATGTTATGGCAAGGGCGTTATTCATACGTGAGAAGATCACTTTATTCATTTTACGTAAGGAGTCCAGCGACCGGTTTATCTGCCCGGCACTCAGCATCTTAAAATTATTTTTATAGATCGTGTCGTTGGTTGTTTGTTTTTGCAGGGCGCTCAGGTCAAACAGTTTTTTAAAAGAAGTAAAGCCCATCCGTATATATTCATTTGTGCTGTCATACACGGTCCCATTCTCCTGGTAGCGGTAACCATTGGTTAAGTTGAATTCTAAAAACCTTTTATCCTGCGAAACGGTCATTACGCCTGTTTCGGCAACGATGGTATTGTTTTGTAAGTTATTGGTCTGGTCATAAATTAAAACATCACGGATCGTTTTACCATCCGCATCTTTTTTACCGGCTTTGATGGCATAGTTGGGAATATGGGTGAAGAAAACACCTTCCTTCAGGTCGAAAGCCGGTTTCTTGTAAAAGATATCATTGTATAGTGCAACGAATTTTAAGTTGGCATAGGGTATCACATAATTGGCAAACATAAAAGTGATGCCGCTGAATAAAACAGCCAGCAACATCAGGGGGCGCATGAAACGCAGCAGGGATATACCTGAAGATTTGATGGCGACCAGTTCAAAACTTTCGCCCAGGTTGCCAAAGGTCATGATGGTGGAAATGAGGATGGCAATGGGCATAGCCAGCGTAAGCATAGAAGCGCTTACATACCATAAGAATTTTCCGATGGTGATAAAATCAAGTCCCTTGCCTACCAGGTCATCCAGGTATTTCCAGAGCCCCTGCATCATCAGCACAAAAAAAGCAATGAAGAACGTTATGATGAACGGCCCGATAAAAGATTTAAGAATAAGTTTGTCTAATTTCTTTATCATGCACAGCTGCTGGTGAAATAAAAATTAAATGTAGTAATTTGATGCGTATGAATATCGATCCAAAATTAATGCTTTCTGATGATGAACTGCAACTGGTTACCAATACCAACTGGATTTTAACTAAACGTAGGGTGATGGAGAAAATTGATCAGTTGCTTGGTAGTGTAGCGGAGAACCAGAAACTAGTAATTAAAAATGAAAAGGATTGGTTGCCTGCTGAAGTTGTAAAGTCTGAACCAAAAATTGCCAAAGGAGAAAATTACCTGCAGTTGCCCTATATGCTTCTTGACTATCCAAGATGCTTTGATGCGGAAAATATTTTTGCTGTAAGGACCATGTTCTGGTGGGGAAATTTTTTCAGCGTCACCTTACACCTTTCCGGTAAATACAAGGAAGCATTTCAACAGAAAATAATTAACAATATAGAAGCTGCACCACCGGATATTTTTATCTGCATCAATGAAAACCAGTGGCAGCATCATTTTGAAGCGGATAATTACATTGCTGCAAAACAATTTCCCCGTGCTGCTTTATTGGATGAGATAAACAAAAAACAGTTTATCAAACTGGCCATAAAATTTCCATTACAACCCTGGGTTGATCTGCCTGCATTGCTTGATGGCTCTTTTTTGGAAATAATTAAGTTACTGAAGCATTAACTTCCGATGCGGTGAAACAGGTCTTTCACCTGGTATTCCCATAACTGGCTCTGGTCTTTAATTTCTTTCTTATCTGCAAAATCACTGATCACCAAAATAGTTTGATTGGTAACTTCTGATTTCTCTATGCGCCATTCAAAGTATTCGTCTTTACCCATATAATCCCAGCGGAAGCGGACAAATTTGTCTTCTTCACTGTCAATTAATTCAGCATTATCTACCGTACCATCCCATGCAAAACTGAATTTACCATCACGCTCATCTACTTTTTCAGCAAACCATTCCTGTATACCTGCAGGCGTTCTTAAAAACTCATACAAAATTCCGGGAGAGCACCTCACAGGGTATTCAAGCGTATATAAAACTTTCTTACTCATTCTATTTATTTAAAACGTCATTGCGTTCATGCAATAATAACAAAATAATCCACAGTACAAATTATTTATTTATTTTTTTTTGTTACATCATTTTGCTCAAAAGTTAAACAAAAGGAAGTTTAAGCTACTGAAATCCAGTGTTTTAGATTTTTTTTTTTGGTAACGTATACTAAATAGTATAAATTACGTTAATAAAACCGGTTCCTTTTAACAAATTTTTAACCCAAATCTTTTTCCCGGGATCACTATTAAAATCTTCGGCTTATGAGTATGCGCCAGCTTAAAATCACTAAGTCAATCACTAACCGTGAAAGTCAGAGTTTAGAAAAATACCTGCAGGAGATCGGTAAAGTAGAATTAATAACACCGGAAGAAGAAGTAAAATTAGCCATCAAAATAAAACAGGGATGCCAGTTGTCTCTTGAAAAACTTACCAAGGCCAATCTTCGTTTTGTAGTATCTGTTGCCAAGCAATATCAAAACCAGGGCTTAACATTGCCCGACCTGATCAATGAAGGCAACCTGGGCCTTATAAAAGCTGCACAACGCTTTGATGAGACCCGTGGTTTTAAATTTATATCATACGCCGTTTGGTGGATCAGGCAAAGTATTTTGCAGGCATTGGCCGAGCAATCAAGGATCGTTCGTTTACCATTGAATAAAGTAGGGTTAACAAACCGCATCAGCAAAGCATTTTCTCAGCTGGAGCAGGAATATGAAAGAGAGCCGACACCCGAAGAACTGGGATTCTTGCTGGATATGGATCCGGAGGAAATTGCTGCCACGCTTGGTGTTGCGGCCAGGCATGTAAGTATGGATCAACCTTTATCAGATAGTGAAGATGGTACTTTGATAGATGTGCTGATCAATCACAATGCAGAAAAAACAGACGATGCACTGGCTTTTAAAGCATCGCTTAAAACAGAAATAGAACGTTCATTAAGCACCTTGACCGAAAGGCAAAAAGATGTGATCCGTTTCTTCTTTGGTATTGGTGTAGACCATGCACTAAGCCTGGAGGATATCGGCGAGCATTTTAACCTGACCAGGGAAAGGGTAAGGCAGATAAAAGACAAAGCCATCACCAAGCTACGCTCAGCATCACGTTGTAAACTGCTGAAAACATACCTGGGAGCATAAACCTGCTTATTATATTTTTATGAACAGCCTGGTAACAGTGCTGTTTTTGTTTTTTAAGGATGGTTCCTGAAATCAATTTTAATAATCCTTAATTTTCCCCGAAATTTGCACAACTATAAATTACAGTAAATGTCAATTGAAATAAAAGTTCCTACAGTAGGCGAGAGCATCAGCGAAGTAACCCTGGTTAAATGGCACAAAAAAGATGGTGAATGGGCTGAAAGGGATGAAGTAATAGCAGAACTGGAAAGTGAAAAAGCAACATTTGAATTGAATGCCGAGCAGGCCGGTGCAATAAAGATCATCGCAAAGGAAGGCGATACGTTGAATATTGGGGATGTAGTTTGTTCAATTGATACAGAAGCGGCAAAACCTGAAGGGGCAGTGAAGACGACGGACGATAGACCACAGACGACGGAAGAGAAGCCAAAGACGGCAGAGCCTCAACCACAAACCACAAACGACAAACCACAAACAACTGACTCCAAACCATCCGCAGGATCCGGTGAGCAAACTGAAGTTAAAGCAACTCCTGTTGCAGCAGCCATCATTGCTGATAAAAAAGTAGATGTAAAAGCAGTAACTGCTTCGGGCAGCAATGGAAAGATCGTGAAGCAGGATGTGATGGATGCTTTGAATAATCCCGGCAGAAAACCCGGCACTGTATTGTTTGAAAGAAATGAGCGTGAACAGAAAATGAGCAACCTGCGCAAGACCATCAGCAGGCGTTTGGTAGAGGCAAAGAATACAACAGCTATGCTCACCACTTTTAATGAAGTGGATATGAGCGCCATCATGGAGATAAGGAAAAAGTACAAAGATAAATTCAAAGAACTCCATGGTGTTAACCTCGGCTTTATGAGTTTCTTCACCAAAGCATGTACCTATGCATTAATGGAATGGCCTTCAGTTAATGCCTATATTGACGGAGAGAATATCATTTACCACGATTACTGCGATATTTCTATTGCAGTAAGTGCGCCCAAAGGCCTGGTAGTACCTGTTATCCGTAATGCTGAAAGCCTGAGTATGGCTGGCATCGAAGCGAAAGTTATAGAACTGGCCACCAAAGCAAAAGATAATAAATTAACGATCGAAGAAATGACCGGTGGAACCTTCACCATCACCAATGGTGGTATTTTTGGTTCTATGATGAGTACACCGATCATCAATATTCCGCAGAGTGCAATCCTTGGCATGCATAATATTTTGGAAAGGCCCATGGCTGTAAATGGGCAGGTGGTTATTAAGCCGATGATGTATGTGGCTTTGAGTTATGATCACCGCATCATTGATGGCAGGGAATCTGTTGGATTTTTGGTAAGGGTGAAAGAGTTGCTTGAAAACCCTGCATTGATGCTGTTTGGTAAAGACCCCGTTAAGAGTTTACTGGAACTGTAATTTTTCTGTGATTTTAGAATTCCTGCAAAATTTTGCAATTTATTTTATTACAAAACCCCAACGGGGTGGTATGATTATAGTACCATGTTCAGTGTGAGTTCAAAACCCTGAAGGGGTGAAATTATTCGTCATTCTAATCGTACCAATCAAACAGATACTTTTCATCATATTCCACTTCAAATTTTTTCAAAAAATCAAGGTATTCTTGTTTAAAGGTCATTTTTCTATGATGTTTTTCCTGGTTAAGTATGTAGTCATATACACTTCCGATATGGGATTGTGAATATGAAAATGCGCCATAGCCTTCCTGCCAGGAGAATTTTTCTTTTATAAAATTGTGCTCATTCACAAAATTTGATGAATTGTTTTTTATATCCCTTATCAGGTCTGAAATAGCCATGGCAGGTTTTAATCCGATAAATGCATGAATGTGGTCTGGCATGCCGGTTACGATAATTGATTTTTGTCCTTTGCGTTTAATTATTCCGGCTATATACTTGTTTAATTCCATACCCCAATTTTTTGTCAATTAGATTCTCCCTGCCTTTTACAGCAAAAACAACCTGTATATAAATTTGAGAAAACGTTGCAGGCATAAATGGGCAAATTAGATTAAAAATGTCACCCCCTTCGGGGTTTTGAAACACAAAATAATTGTTTGCTATAATAATTGCAACCCTTCGGGTTACTTAAAGGCGATTTAGTAATAAAAATTGCGGAAAACATTAAATCATATTTAAAACAGCAGGCTTTATTTTTGCCTTATGCGTTATCACTCGTATTTAAATTCTGCAAAAATAATAATCGAATCGTACAAGGGAGATGTGCCGCTTGCTGTTTATTTGAAAAAATATTTTTCATCCAATAAAAAATACGGCAGTAAAGACAGGAAACAAATTACAGCACTCTGCTATAATTTTTACCGCCTCGGCAAAGCTATACCACAGTTACCGGTGAAAGAAAAAATAATTGTCGCTGTTTTTTTGTGTGAAAATAAAAGCAATGATTTTTTACAATTTCATAAACCGGAATGGAATGAAATAATAACAAAACCAATTGCTGAAAAAATAGAGGTCGCCGGTTTTATTGTTGATGATGTATTTCCCTGGGCAGAAGCATTGAGTGACGGTATTGATGCCGAACTTTTCAGGTATTCTTTTTTTATTCAGCCTGATCTTTTTTTACGGATAAGGCCCGGTAAAAAAGATACCGTTACAAAAAAACTGCAGGCTGCGGGAATTGGGTTTGAGCTAATGAATGATGATTGTATTGCTTTACCCAATTCAACAAAGATCGATGCTGTACTTGAAATTGATAATGATGTAATCATACAAGACTTTAATTCACAAAAGGTGCTGGATTTTCTAAAGTATCTGGAACCAGCAGACAAGGATCAGGTATCCGGTATCAGGTATCCAACTTCGGCTTGGGATTGTTGCGCTGCCAGCGGCGGTAAATCAATTTTGGCTTACGATATTTTAAAAGGAGAGATTGATCTGACTGTTTCTGATATCAGGGAGAGCATCTTATCTAACCTTAAAAAAAGATTTGAAACTGCCGGAATTAAAAACTATAAATCATTTATTGCGGATCTTACAGGGAACGAATTCAACATTCAACATTCGCCATTCAACATTGTAATTTGTGACGCACCCTGCACCGGCAGCGGAACCTGGAGCCGCACACCGGAACAATTGTATTATCTAAAAAGAAAAACGATCGATGTGTATACAGCTATGCAAAAACAGATCGTGAGTAATGTTATTCCTCATGTACAGGTGGGTGGTATTTTCATCTACATTACCTGTTCTGTTTTTAAAGACGAAAATGAAGAGATGGTAAACTTCATTAAAGAAAAATTCCACCTGCAATTGCTGCAGATGGAATTATTAAAAGGTTATGATAAAAAAGCAGACTCGATGTTTACTGCCGTTTTTAAAGTTTAATAACTGTTAATCAGTTATTAATATTTTTTTTGTAATGGCTTTATCGTTATTAATACGGACAGAAACAAAATAAATTCCCGAAGCAAATCTTTTTACCGGAATTCTATAAACCTGCTGGCTTGAAGCAGCCTGCTGGGTTTGCTGCTTATGTACAATTTGCCCTGCTGCATTATTAATAACTATGCTGATGGTTGCAACAGTTTGCCTGCCTACCAATATTTCAAGATTATTTTTTACAGGCGGGTTGCATGGCGTTAAATCTGGCGGGTTACAAAAGTTAATAAATACTTTGTCTGTTAATACAGTTGCACATACCACCGGGTCGTTAACGATTGTTACAAGTGCCGTATCTGTGCAGCCAGCACCATTTGTTGCTATCAATTGGTATATACCTGCGGCAGTAACAGATGAAGGGTTTGCAACTGCATTGCCATTCAGCGTCCAACTGGTAGTAAGGTTTGCAGTATTAAATTGTGTGGTAAGATTTACAATAGTGGTAGGGCAATTGGTAACCGATTGATCATTGCCTAATGCAGGCCTTGCATTAAAACTTACAGCAACTGTTGCTGTATCTGCACAGCCATTTATATTAGCTATCAATTGATATGTACCGGCAATTGTTATTGCAGCAGGGTTTGTTACAGCGTTTCCATTCAATGTCCAGTTGGTTGTTAAACCAACTGTATTAAACTGAGCAGTAAGGTCAACAGCGTTTCCTATACAGGCACTGGCAGTTTTATCTGTACCCAGGTTTGGTTTTGGATTGATAGTAACATTTACTATTGCAGTATCAGCACAGCCGCTGTTATTGGCTGCAATTAATTGATATGAACCGGTAACTGAAACGGCAGCAGGGTTTGCAACGGGATTCCCGCCCAATGTCCAGTTTGTAGTAAGTCCTGCTGTGGTAAATTGTGTTGTAAGATTAATAGTACCAGGGCTGCAAATACTTGCTGTTTTATCTGCACCTAAGCTTGGCCTTGGGGTAAAGTTAATAAGCACCGAATCCAGTAAGAAACTTGTATCAGTTGCAATATTCATCCTGAAACGATACCAGATGCCGGTAGTTGGAAAACTCCTCAGGTCATCTGTGTAAGTAAAATTCCTTGATTGAAATGCACCGGTTGAAGTATGAGTACTGATCGAAGTATAACTGCCTGCAGCAGGTAATTTTCTTTCTACCACAACACTGATAACTGAATCTGTTTTTGCTGTCCATTGTAGAGTAACGGCGCAATTGGCAACTGTAGATTGCTGGGTATATAATTGTTTAATGAGTTTTACAAAAGCCTTCTTCATATCCGGTATACCGTAACCAACCCTGTCATCAGGGTTGGTAGCCCTGGTTGCCGATTCCTGCATTACACTAATGATACGCATATTGTTTACTTCAGGAAAAGCCTGCCATAAACAGGTGGTAAGCCCTGCCATATTAGGGCAGGCAAAAGATGTTCCGCTGCCAAAACCAGGCTGGCCTGTAGATGGATTGGCAATAGTAGCACTAACACCCACCGCGGCAACGGAAGGTTTTATCTGCCCGTCGCTGCTGGGGCCATAACTGCTGAAACCACCTACCACACCGGCAGTACTTACCGCACCTACAGCCATAACACTATCGGCATCGGAAGGCGTGATGATAAAATGCCAGGCACCATTACCCTCATTACCTGCAGCCAATACACAGAGAATTCCTTTTTTTGCAGCCATATCGGCACCCTTTGCACTAATGGTTGTATTACCATTTAAATGTGTGGCATATGTATAATTGAAAACAGGATTATCAAAAGTAAAATAACCCAGGGAAGTGGATGAAATATCTATGCCCAGGCTATCGGCTCTCTCCATACCTGCAACCCAGTTCTGCTCCTCAATGGGGTATTCGGATGCCACATCTTCGGTGCGGTATAAATAAAAAGAAGTTTTAGGCGCTGTGCCCATAAATACACCGGGCATATTTGCAGCAATGGTACTCAGGCATTGCATACCATGGGTGTTGTCTTCATCCACGCTGGCATTACCGGCAACAAAATCCCAGGTGCCCAATATCTGCCCATTATTACGCACACTGTCAAATGTGGGCAGGGTTAAATAATGAAAAAAGCCTGCATCCAAAACTGCCATATGCATTCCTTGTCCCCTGAAACCGCGGTTGTGTAAAAACTCGCCGTTATGGATGTGTACCTGTCCGTAACTCTGTCCGTAACTGTAATGATCGGCAGCAACAGTATTGTTTGTTGGAGGCGGTGGTTCATTAAATTCAGCATCCAGTTTTTTATTCACTGGCTTATCACTTAAATTATTAAAAGGCGCCAGCGGGCCCGAACTTAGTACAAAAGGAAAACTGTTTATTTTAGCCAAGGCTGCAGCATCAGTGGTTTGTATGGCCACCTGGTTTAACCATTTTGATGTATTCAAGATGGTAACAGCGCCTGCCATGCGGATACTGTCAATATATCTTGGTGTAATAGGCAGATCGGTTGAGTCGATGGCAATACCATACCTGGTTCGCCTGTCAATTGAACGTTGTGTAAGATATTGAATGGGATTACTTAATGAAAAAGGATTGGTTCCTTTATCTTTTAAGCGGATGATGTATTTGGAGAACTGGGCATAACTGTCAGCCTTTGCAACAAATAACCCAATAAATATTAAGAGGATAATTTTTTTCATAGTATGCTTTAATTAGATTCAAATTTACTAAATAGTAGACAGTTTTCAGTTAATTTCTATGACAGGATAGGTTCTGTTACCCCGGAATAAAATCTTTAAAACTGAATTTGTGCTGGCGTTATGCTATGGTCGAACCTGCCTTTTGAAAGGATCAAATTACCGCCAAGTTTTGCATCCAGTAAGCCCGACATGCGGCCCGTAAAATTATTGGGGCCAACAGAATCCACCTGCATATCATAGAAATATACGTTACCGGTTCCTTTGCTGAAATTTGACTGTGATGAAGAAAATGTGAAATATCCATTTAAAGTATCCAACGCTAAACGCTGTCCTTTAAGTGCAGATAATTCTTTGTATCCAAAAACTTTAGGAACAACGAGCACTAAACTAATATCGCCGTTGAGTGTATTGTTTGTAGTGGTGTTAACATACCAGGTAAAAATCAAATTATCTGAAGGGCCGCTTGTAATTTGTTTGTTTATAAGTAATTCAAAGGTAGGGGATACTAAAAATCCGGTTGTGCGATCTCTTGTACGCCAGGGCTGGTTTTGAATATAACCCGACATTAAATTATTAGCCGTGTTTGAGAATATTCCAAGCCCTGTATCATAGGGGTCAGGATAAAATTCGGTATGATTACAGCTAACCAGGATGCTGCTGAAGAAAAACAGCAAAGCGTATAGTAAGTTGTTATTTTTTTTCATGCTTATTTTTTGAAATGGGAATTGAATAACCCACATTAAATGAAAAGGGGACTAAAAAATTAAACGAGTTCGGGTAATTTATATCTTCATGTACAAAGCCGCCAATCAACAGTTGCGTAAATATTCTGCCGGTTTTATAATTACGCATATATTCTATTCCCCCACTGGCATAAAAGCCTGTTTCTTTCAAAGTTTTGTCAGGATTAAGAATGGTATAATTGGTTTTGTCGTAGCTGTAATCCACTTTTATTTGCTGATTGCTTACACCCAGGTAACAGGTAAAGAACAGAGAATTATTGCTTGCTCTTCCCGCAAGTTTAAGACGTTGACCCACCAGTAAAGAAAGCGCCGAAGGTGAGATGCTTTTTTTTGCGTCAGCAGATACCGGCAATGCAGGGTTGGTGGTAAATGCAGCGTCTGAAGATCTGTATGCTATTGGCCAGCTTCGCTGTAGCTGCAAGATCACTTCCAGCGTACGCCCGGCTTTCCAGGAAAGATTTATTGCCGAATTTATTTGTTGCAGCCTACTGCCTTTATTCACATCGCGTTGGTACCCAATGACAGGCTCTATATAAAACTGGGCATCACATTTACAAAAAAATAAGATACCCAATAATAATGCAATTACTTTATTCATAATGGACGGATTCAAAACAGCCCCATATTGCTGCTTATGTAGTTATAAAAATATTTTTTGGAAAAGAAAAGCTTTTCGACTGATTCGAAAAGCTTTTCTCTTTTATATTACAGTATGCAATTATTGCTTTATAAACCTGATCACACTATAAGTTTCATCCCACTGCCGGAAGATGGCCATATACATACCCCTGTTCAATAAGGTAATGTCAATAGTAATGCTTACCTGGTTCTTAACATTGATCAACGGTATCATTCTCCTGCCCTGCATATCTATAATTTCAATGCTTTCATATTTTTTAGAGAGATTGATTGAATCGAATGTAACAAACCTGCTGGCAGGGTTGGGGTGCACATAAATAAAATGAGATAAAGGCGGTACAACGCTAACAACAGCAGAGGCTGAATATGTTGTACAAACTCCTTTAACTGCCCTTACCCTGTATTCTCCGGCTCCGGGGGCAGTATAGAAAATTCCCGTTGTTGTTGGTACCACATTGGCCCAAACATTATTGTTTTTTACCTGCCAGGTATATAATGCACCTGCATCGGGATTGGTAACAGTAAACACTTTATTACTTTCACTGATCAAAGGAGTTGCCAGCTGATCCACATTCATGGTAATGATATTGCTGACTGCATTGGGTGTTGTTGCACAGGTTGAATTACTGGTGAGCAATACTTTCACCTGGCTGTTGTGCGTTAGTGAAGCACTGGTAAATACACTGCTGTTTGTGCCGGCATTTATTCCATTTACCTGCCATTGATAAGCAGGGTTCGATCCTCCATTTGCAGCAACGGCAGTAAAAGTTGTTGAGGTTCCAAAACAAATACCTGTAACCGGATTTGTGATGTTTACGGCAGGTGCTGATGGTGGGTTCACAGAAACAACCACGGTATCTTTTGCAAAACAACCTGCAGCATTTGAAACTGTAACAATGTATTGTGTTGTAGCAGCCGGTGTAGCAACCGGGTTTGCAGTACCCGGATTACTTAAACCTGCAGCAGGCGACCAGGAATAAATGGTACCTCCTGAAGCTTGTAACTGTGTTGAACCTGCCAGGCAAATACTTACATCATTACCTGCATTGGCAATTATAGAAGTAACGGTCATTGTAATGATGTTGCTGATAGCTGTTGCCGGTGAGGCACAGCCCAGTGAACTGGTTAAAATAACTTTTACCTGGGCATTATTGGTTAAGGCAGAACTTGTGAATATATTACTGTTAGTACCTGCATTTACACCATTAACCTGCCATTGGTAAGAAGGAGTTGTTCCCTCGTTTGTTGCAGTGGCAGTAAAGGTTACAGCATTTCCCACACAAATTATGGCATTGGTGGTGCTGATGCTTACTGTTGGCGGTATACTTGAATTAACAATTATTGATACCGTGTTACTGGTAACAGGAGTACTGCTTACACAAGGCGAATTGCTTGTAAGTAAACAGGTTACCTGGTCTCCATTCTGCAATGAACTTGAAGAGAAAACCGGGCTGTTGGTACCTGCATTTATTCCATTAACCTGCCATTGGTAAATTGGAGTAGTACCGGCGTTTGCTGCTGTAGCTGTAAATGTAACAGGCGTGCCTGTGCATATTGTTGTAACAGGAGTAGCAATGGAGATAGTGGCAGTATTGCCATTTACAGCCAGGGTATATATATTGCTGTAATTGGTTCCGTTAATAACACAACGGTAACTATACCCGTTCCATGAAGCAGGTATATTGGTCAACTGCAGCGTAATGGTATTGGTACCTGAATAATAGGCATTGTTGGATATGTTGGTGAATCCGCTTCCGGTATTCTCCTGCCATTGATAAGTGGTGCCTGTAACATTTGATGTAAGAGAAATATTACCACCTGCACAAGCCTGCGTTACACCAACCTGGTTCTTTAAAATCGAAAAATTGTTACCCAGCCTGCTGCAAAATGCAATATCGGGCCGGCCATCTCCATCTATATCGCCCACTGCAATATCATCAGCTGTATTTCCCGCTGCGTATGATACAATAGGATCAAAAGTAATGGTTGATGAAGTGGTAGCATTTCTGAATACATTAATTAACTGTGGAGATGCAAATTTGATACTTGCAAAATCCGGCTTTCCGTCCCCGTCCAGGTCGGATGCTCCGCAAAATCCACCTGTAAAAGATGAATAGGTAAAAGCAAAATTACCCTGCCCGGTTATAATGTAACCGTTCGAAATAATATCCGGCTTATCATCCTGGTTAAAATCTGCAACAATCATGTGATTTAGTGCATTACTGGACATGTATCCGATAAAGAATGCTGTAAAATTTAAATTCTGGTTGTTCCTCAACATAGTGAAATAGGTCATGTCCGATCCCACAACGATATCAGGTAAACCATCGTTATTAAAATCCCTGATAGCAATGGAGGCTGAGTAAACAGCATCGTATATGAAACTATAAATTGGAATTGTTTGTTTGTATTGTAATGAAATTGTTCCCGAAGTACTTAAGTTCTTGTATACAGAAATAACAGACTGGTTGAGATTGCCCACTACTACTTCAGGTTTACCATCTTTATTCAGGTCTCCGATGGCGATCTGCGTAGGGCCTACATCAGATGTGAAAGTAGCAGCAACTGCGAAGGCTATGTTGCCGGATGCAGTGGTGTTCTTTAAAATAAAATTGTTGCTCTGATTGTCTGTTACTACAGTGATATCTAATTTGCCATCGCCATCAATATCCCCGGCTTCAAAAGTATTGATGGAATAATTCACATTAAGATCTATTCCCGTGGCAAAACTGATTGCATTACCCGACGTTAGATTTTTATAGAACGTAAGCTTTGTTCCGCTTGCTATGATAACATCGGGCTTTCCATCATTATCCAGGTCTGCCATTCTTATTTTGCGGGGGTTGGTTGGTGCAACAAAATCTATTTTGCCTGCAAATGAATTGGCTGTAAAAGGCACTCCTCCTCCCGGGAAAGTAATATTAAATGGTTTGTTTGTTTCAGCTGTAAGATAATTATTGGTAACTGTAATGGATCGATACGTAGCACCTGCGGGAACAACTACTGAAAGCGTGTAAATTGTTGAACTTAATACCGTTGCTCTTACAGAACCGAAATATACAATGTTGTTCGAAGGCACTGTACTAAAATTGCCGCCGTTAATGGTAACAACAGAACCAACCGGTCCGGATGTTGGTGAAAAAGAATAGATGATCGGCCTGCTGGAAAAAGTAAAATATGGAGAAGATGTATTTGAGCCGTAAGAGTTGGTGACAATCACATTTCCCGATGCTCCTGCACCAACAATGGCTGTAATACTTGTAGGTGAATTTATTGTGAATGAACTTACCGGAACACCGCCCAATGTTACCGCTGTTGAACCATTAAAATGTGTTCCGGTAATGTTTACGGCCATGCCGGTACCTGCCTCTGTTGGGCTAATGGCAGTAACAAATGGCTGTGGCTCAAAAACAAATCCCGGCAAACTTCCCAATCCACCCCAGGTTGCAATATCTATACTTCCGGAAGCGCCCTGGGGCTGGATGGTTATTTGAATTTGAGTAGGGGATACATATGTATAACTGCCCGTATAGCTCTGACCGCCTACAGATACACCTGTTATATTGTTGAAGTTTGTTCCATTTACAGTAACTACAGTACCGCTCCAGCCAACAGTTGGGCTAAATGAGGTAATTGTTGGTGCAGGATAAAATGTAAATCCCGGGCGGCTGTCGTTTCCAAAAGTATTAGTGACCTTTACGCTACCCGATGCTCCTGCACCAACTACAGCAGTAATGGTTGTTGCATTTACCACTGTGAATGATGCTGCAGCCACACCACCAAAACTGGCAGAAGTAGTACCTGTAAAATTGTAGCCCGAAATGGTAACAGTGCCGCCGGCACCTGCCGATACAGGTGCAAATGAATTAACAACCGGTATTGGCAAATAAGTAAAGCCGGCGATAGTGCCTGTACCATAGTTTGATGTAACAGTAACATTTCCTGTAGCCCCGGTTCCTACAACAGCGGTAATGGTTGTTGGCGAAACCACGGTAAATGAAAGCACATCAACGTTTCCAAATCTTACCTGGGATACAATTCCTGAAAAGTTAGTACCGGTGATAGTTACAGTTTGGCCATAGCCGGCACTGGAAGGGCTTATATTATTTATTACAGGAGGCCCGGCAAATGTAAAATTATCACGTTTACCGGTTCCGTATTGATTGGTGACTTTTACGGTCCCTGAAGCCCCGGTACCCACCACAGCATTTATGGAAGTATTACTTAAAACAGTAAAGGAAGCTGCCGGCACTCCTCCAAAACTTACTGCTGTAGTTCCGGTAAAATTGTTACCTGTTATTAATACAGTAGCACCTGTGCCCGCTGTACTTGGGAAAAAATTATTTATGACCGGTTCATTATTATGGTTTCTTAAAACAGATACCCAGGTTTGTGTAAAAGCAGGAGCTGCAATATCATCTTTTCCATCTCCATCCAGGTCGGCAATGGCTGCAGCAAAAGGGCTTGAAATAAGAAACAGGCTTACAGGTGCAGCAAATGAAATAGCCGAACCCGTACTTGTATTTTGAGATACAGAAGCATCCAGGCTGGGCATTACTATGTCGGGCTTGCCATCTCCGTTCACATCTCCAATGCTTACCAGGTATTGCGTACTTCCGCTGCTAAAATCAACTTTTGCCGCAAAACTGATGGTGCCTGTTGTACTGGTATTTCTAAAAGTAGAAAAAACATTTGAACCATTATTGCCCACAGCAAGGTCTGCCTTTCCATCGTTATTCAGGTCACCAATAGCAACACTAAAAGGACTGGCGCCTGTTGTAAGATCAACTTTGGGAGCAAAAGAAACAGTTCCGGGGGTACTCGTGTTCCTAAAGGCAGATACACTGTTCGCAAACTCATTTGAAACAGCAAGGTCTGGCTTGCCGTCACCATCCAGGTCTCCGGTAGCAATACACCTTGGGCCTGCGGAGGACATAAAATCCAACCTGGCTGCAAAAGCAATGTTTCCTCCAGTACCTGTATTTCTGTATACAGAGATTGTTTGCGATACATAACTTACAAAAGTAAGGTCTGGCCTGCCGTCACCATCAATGTCATTAATGGCAATAGAATGTACGCCACTGGCAGCAGGAAAATCTACTGCTGCCGCAAAACTTATATTCCCCGGCGTACTGGTATTTTTAAGAACAGAAATCGTGCTGGCAACAATATTGCTGTATACAAGGTCGGGCTTGCCGTCTCCATTTATATCAGCACATGCAATTGCATAGCTGTATGCAGCCGTTGGTAAATTAAGTGTTGGGGCAAAAGAAATGGCACCTGCAGCAGTGCTGGTATTTCTTAAAATTGAAACTGAGCCGGCGTTGGAAGTACTATAATTATTTGCTGTGGCAATGTCTGATCTGCCATCGCCGTCAAGATCAGCAACCGCAATACCGGTAGGGCGTATATCTGCACCTGAATCGAACCTGGGTTCAAAAGAACCCTGCCCGATGGTGATACCACCTGTAAAAGTCTGTACAAATGGTTTTGATGAGTACGCCGTTAAGCCGTTTGTGGTAACTGTTATTGGCTGATAAGTAGCGCCAAAAGGAACGGTAACCGTTAATGATGTTGCGGATGCAGCAGTTACATTAGCTTTAACAGCTCCAAAAAAAACAATATTATTTGCTGCTGCAGCATTAAAATTATTTCCGGTGATGGTTACTGAACTACCGGCAGGCCCCGATGCCGGTGCAAAGGAACTTATTATTGGCTGGGCGACACAAAGGCTTCCGTAAAAAAGAGTGATTAAAAAAAATACAAGGATTTTTTTTGCCGGTAAAGCAATTAGATGCATAAGGGTATGTATTTGAATATAGGCAAAATTATGTAAATCAGGCAATGAAATTTGTTAATGAAGCCAATACTTTTAGGTATTACTTTCTCAGCTTACCATATGTTTTTTGAAGGGCGCAAAAATAAGTACCGGCCTAAGGATACTTAAGTTTAAAATGTTTCCTGGAATTATTAAGATAATTTGTATTAACTGTTATAAGCCCACTTCACCCAGGTAGCGCCCCAGGTAAAGCCTCCGCCAAAAGCAGCCAGTATAATATTATCGCCTTTTTTCAGTTGTTTTTCCCATTCCCATAAACAAAGGGGCAGGGTGCCGGCAGTAGTGTTGCCGTATTTCTGAATATTGATCATCACTTTTTCCTTGGGCAGTCCCATACGGTTGGCGGTTGCATCAATAATGCGCAGGTTGGCCTGGTGTGGCACCAGCCAGGCAATATCGTCGGCAGTTAAATTATTTCGTTCCATTAATTCATAGCTTACATCGGCCATGCCTTTTACAGCAAATTTAAAAACCGACTGACCTTCCTGGTACACAAAATGTTCTTTTGCCAGCACCGTTTCAACAGTCGAGGGTTTAACTGATCCACCGGCTTTCATGTGCAGGAATTTGCTGCCGCTGCCATCACTTTTTAAAATACTGTCCTTAATACCCAGGTCTTCTTCCACCTGCTCCAGTAAAATGGCGCCGGCGCCATCTCCAAAAATGATACAGGTTGTACGGTCGCTGTAGTCAATAATGCTGCTCATTTTATCTACGCCAACCACCACTACATTTTTATACCGGCCACTTTCAATAAAAGCGGCGGCCGTTGTTACGGCATATAAAAAACCTGAGCAGGCTGCCATTACATCAAAACTAAATGCATTGGTTGCACCTATCTTGTCGCAAATGATATTGGCCGTCGCCGGAAAGACCATGTCAGGCGTAACGGTGGCACATATCATACACTCAATTGCTGACGGGTCAATTCCTCTTTTTTTACAAAGTTCAAGTACTGCGGGTGCAGCCAGATCGCTGCTGCCTTTACCTTCATCTTTTAATATCCGTCTTTCTGAGATCCCTGTCCGGGTGCGTATCCATTCATCGTTGGTATCTACCATTTTTTCCAGTTCTGCATTGGTGAGCCTGTATTCTGGTACATAACCGCCTACTGCTGTAATGCCTGCATAAATTTTTTGCATGAAAATCGCTGTTTTACTTTATATATTTTAGGTTGGTAACTATTGGTAAAAGTACAGAAAAATGCTTGAAGGTTTAAAAGGTTGAAAAAGTTTAAGATGTTCCAAAGGTTATGAAACCTTTTAAACCTCCCGAACCTTTTAAACCTCTTGAACCTTTTAAACCTTTAACTATTTTAACGGTTGTGGCTCGTAAAATATCCTTATTTTCGCTACCTGACTGTATATTGAATTATGTACGCATATTTGCAAGGAAAATTTACCTACAAAAGCCCGGCACAGGTGCATGTAGATGTTAATGGTGTTGGGTATGAAGTTAATATCAGCCTTAATACATTTTCGCATATACAAAACCTGGAGCATGGTAAGTTGTTTACACACCTACAGGTTAAAGAAGATGCACATGTGATATACGGTTTTTTTGATAAGCTGGAAAAAGATATGTTTGTTCTTTTAACCGGTGTATCAGGTGTTGGTGCAGCCACCGCCAGGATGATGCTATCGTCGCTTAAACCGGAAGAAGTGAGTTTGGCAATTGTGCAAAGCAACATAAAGCAGCTGGAAGGTGTCAAAGGAATAGGAAAAAAAACAGCTGAAAGGCTGGTTTTGGAATTAAAAGATAAACTGAGCAAGTATTCATCAGATGCAAATGTTTCCATGCACATGGGCAATAGTTTGGGAACAGATGCGTTAAATGCCTTAACTGCTCTCGGTATTTCCAGAACTCAGGCCGAAAATGCTATCCAAAAAATTATCCGTGCCGAACCACCCGTATCGAATTTAGAAGACTTAATTAAAAAAGCCCTAAAAGCCATTTGACAAGAACGCTACGTTAATTCATTACCGGATGTTGCTTATTAGAAAACAAAAATCAAGACTGATTGGCTGTGTTGTATTGGCGATAACGCTGTTTATGCTACATACAAATACTGTTGTGGCCAACCCCCATCATTATTACGATCTGCCAGTTACTGTTTATGATACAGTACCCGGCCCATTGCCTTATCCCATCCAGGACCGCAGGGGCGATTTTTTCAGTAGCGGAAACAACAGGACCATCGACCTCGGAACTCCTTCCAATATCAAGGATTCTGTGGTGTACGATCCTAAAACACGCCGCTACATCGTGTATGAAAGAATAGGTACAAAATATTACCGTAGCACCACATCCTACAGTTTTGAAGAATACTGGAAGATAAAGGGAAGGCAGGCCGAAAATGAATATTTCCAAAAGCGTGCTAATACCCTAAGCATACTTAACAGGGGTACCGTAAAACCCAAATTAAATCTCTACGATAATTTATTCAACCGCCTTTTTGGTAATGGAAAAATAACCATTACCCCGCAGGGAAATGTGGACCTTACTGCCGGCTACCAGGGGCAGAATATCAAAAACCCAACCCTGCCCGAAAGAGCCAGGAAACAGGGTGGTTTTGATTTTGATATGAATGCGCAGGTGAATGTGAATGCAGATATCGGCGGTAAATTAAAATTCCCCATTAATTATAATACGCTTGCCAACTTTGGACAGGATAACCAGCTTAAGCTGGATTATACCGGTTTGGATGATGAGATCGTTAAGCGCTTTGAACTGGGTAATGTTGCTTTTCCCAGCCGCAGTACATTAATACCAGGGGCCCAACAGTTATTTGGTATTAAGACCACTTTGCAATTCGGTAAACTTTTTATTACAGGCGTTATTGCCAACCAAAAATCTCAACGCCAGTCGGCTAACCTGGCCGGCGGTACTGCATCGCAATTATTTGAGATAAAGGCAGATGAATACGAAGAGAACAGGCACTTTTTATTGGGCCAGTATTTTAAACAGAACTACAATAAAGTAATGAGCAAGTTACCTGCCATTACTGCCCCGGTTCAGATATTAAGGCTGGAGGTTTGGATCACCAATAAGAATGGTGTAACCACCGATACAAGAGACGTGGTTGGCCTTGCCAATTTAGGAGAAACGGGCGGCCCTGTTGCCGGCATTCCATCCAACGGAAACAGCCCTTTATACTCAAGTATTATTTCAGACCCGGGTAACAGGAACCCATCACTGGTGTTTAATAATTTAATAAACAACATCGGTTTACAACCTGTGCAGGATTTTGAAAAAACCTTTGCCCGTAAGCTGGATTCATCCCAATATATATTTAACCGCCAGGTAGGATTTATTTCTTTAAGTCAGCCGTTGCAAACAGATGAAGTACTTGCGGTTGCCTATCAATATTCTTACAATGGTAAAATTTACCAGGTGGGCGAATTTTCGCAGGACCTGCCACCGGACAGCACTTTAGCTACTCAACGCATACTATTTTTAAAATTGCTGAAAGCAACATCGCAAAGGCCAACCCTGCCTATCTGGGACCTGATGCTGAAAAATGTGTATGCCATTGGTTATGGAACTTTAACACCTGCCGATTTTAAACTGGATGTTCTATACCAGGAGCCTGGCCTTGGATGGAAACGTTATGTTCCTTTTGGAAATAAAAATGAAGGCGCCCCGATCATATCACTTATCAATCTCGACCGGTTAAATAACCAGCTGGATCCACAGCCTGATGGGGTATTTGATTATGTAGAAGGGTTTACGGTTTACTCACAATATAGCCGGGTCATGTTCCCTGTACTTGAACCTTTCGGGCGGGACCTTGCAGTAGGTATTTATACAGATACCGCTCTTGTGCCCAATATAAAAGACAGTTTGTTCTATGCCCTGTACGATTCAATAAAAGCAGTGGCCCAGCAGTTCCCTAATTTAAACAGGTTTGTATTAAAAGGCTCTGCAAAAATTTCCGGTTCGGCCGATATCAGTATCGGGTATAATATTCCAAGGGGGTCTGTAACCGTATCCGCAGGTGGCAGGGTATTGATCGAAGGTATTGACTATGATATCAACTACGACCTTGGAACCATTAAAATAACCAATTCGGCTATTATCAACTCAGGCATCCCTGTGCAGGTCAATTATGAGAATAATGCCTCATTTGGCCTGCAGCAAAAAAGCTATATGGCCCTTCGATGGGATTATATGGCTAAAAATACACTGAAAGAGCAATTATCAATTGGTGGTACTATCGTTCGCTTAAGCGAAAGGCCATTCTTTAGTAAAGTAAGTTACGATAACAGCACCACCGGTGGTACCAACGAACCCATCCGTAATGCTATGTACGGCCTTGATGTGAATTACAGGAAAGACATGCCGCGGCTTACCAAGATATTAGATAAACTTCCGTTTTATAAAACAACTGCACCATCGGCCATTAATGTATTTGCCGAAGCTGCGTATTTAAAACCAGGCCATGCACCACAGATAGGCAAAGGTTCAAAAGGCATCATCAACATTGATGATTTTGACGGAACACAATCCGGTTACGACCTGCGCTTTCCGCCCATCAGCTGGGCACTTGCATCTACACCATATAAAGCTACAGACAGAGCCGGAACCCTGCTTTTCCCTGAAGCTGACTCAAGTAACAGAATTATCTATGGTAGAAACAGGGCTAAGATCGCCTGGTACCAGATAGAACCTACTTTACAACAGTATAAAGGTTCCAACAATCCCTACTCAGATGATCGTATTGAACTGAGTGACCCAAGGGTAAGACAGGTTTACCAGCGTGAGATCTTTCCGCAAAGAACTACAGGTTTTGGAGAGAGCCTGCTAACCACATTCGACCTGGCTTATTTCCCTACAGACAGGGGGCAATATAATTATGACGCTGCGCCGGGCAGTATTCTCACCAACGGAAAATTAAATAACCCCAGAACCCGTTGGGGCGGCCTCATGCGAAGCATTGATCAACCAGATTTTGAAACTGCCAATATTGAGTTCATTGAATTCTGGATGCAGGATCCCTTTATTGATTATCCTGCCAAAAATTTAGTACAAAGCACTTCAATTGGAGGTAAACTGTATTTTAACCTGGGTAATACTTCGGAAGATATTTTAAAAGATGGCCAACGTTTTTATGAAAATGGTTTACCTACGCCCAATGCACCATCGCCGGTTACCAACTCAATCTGGGGCAGGGTACCTACCAATACTTTTCAGGTAACCAATGCTTTCAGCAACGATCCTGATGACAGGCCTTACCAGGATATTGGCCTTGATGGTTTGGACGATACAGCAGAAGTAAATAAAAGACAAGCGGATTATCTTGGGCCATTGCAGGGTATTGTATCACCGGCTGCTTTTCAAAGGGCAGTGGCAGATCCATCCAATGACAATTATCATTATTACCGTGGTGATGACCTGGACCAAACGCCGGGAATTGGCATCATAGGCAGGTATAAGAATTTCAATAACCCGCAGGGTAATTCACCCGTGGCAAGCACCAGTTCTACTTTTTCTTCAGCGGCTACTTTATACCCCGATGCAGAAGACCTTAACCGTGACAATACCTTAAATCAAACTGAAGAATATTTTCAGTACATCGTTGATATTAAGCCGCCAGGCCAGCCCGAAATGGCAATTGGTACAAACTTTATTGTTGATAAAAAATCAGTAGCTGTTAACCTGGTAGATGGTACACCCCGTAATGAGACCTGGTACCAGTTCCGTATACCGATCGGGCAGTACGACCGGAAGATCGGCAATATCCCCGATTTTAAATCGATCCGTTTTATACGCATGTTCCTGACCGATTTCCAGGATAGTGTCGTTATGCGTTTTGGAGAACTGCAGTTTACAAGGAATGTTTGGCGTAAATTCAATTATAAGATCGATACCACAGGTATATATAGCCAACTGCCTCCGGGCAGCCCTACTGTGTTTAACCAGGGAGCAGTTAATATTGAAGAGAACGACAAACGTACACCGCTGCCATATCGTACACCTACCGACATTCAAAGGATACAAACCTTAAGCAATAACGGTGTAAACCTGTTACAGAACGAACAGGCATTAAGTTTACAGTTTTGTGAACTGGCAAGAGGCGATGCCAGGGCCGTACAACAAACATTTGCCAACAGGGACCTGCGCCAGTTCCGCAAAATGGAGATGTATATCCATGCTGAGAAAAAGCAGGGCAATTCAATCGTTGATAAAAGCCTTACTGCTGTGTTCAGGATGGGTACCGATTTTGTAAATAATTTTTATGAGATACGGATACCTTTAATATTAACCGACCTCGGAGCAGTAGCCATGGATCCGAATTCGGATGCTTATAATGATACTTTATGGAACCCCCGGAATTCGTTGAATATCGACCTGCAGACATTGGTTAAATTAAAGCAGGACAGGAATCTCAACGGCCCTCCTGACCAGATCTACCGCCAGTTGCAGGCAAACGGGCATACCTATTCTGTTATGGGTAATCCCAACCTTGCAGAGATAAGAGGTTTATTAATGGGTGTTGAAAATACCAATGGACCGGGTACAGCCTGTGGCGAAGTATGGGTAAATGAACTCAGGCTATCCTCTATCGATGAACATGGTGGCTGGGCAGGTTTGGGCAGGATAGACCTGAACCTTGCCGACCTGGGAACCATTTCAATATCGGCCAATACACACAGTGCAGGTTTTGGAACACTTGAACAAAGGGTCAACGATCGTTACCGTGATAATTTTACCCAGTTTGATGTATCAGCCAATCTCGAATTAGGTAAACTGCTGCCGGCAAAAGCAGCTATATCTATACCGGTATTTGCCAGTTACCAGCAGTCTGTAAGTAAGCCTGAGTACGATCCATATGATATGGATATTAAACTGAAGGATAAAGTGAAGGGTGCTGCTACTAAAGCTGAAAAAGATTCTATCAGGGAAGCAGCCGTTGATTTTACATCAACCACTACGTTGAACTTTACCAATGTGCGTAAGAACCGCACCAGTACCAAAAAGCCGAAGATATATGATATCTCCAATTTCGATTTCAGTTATTCGTACCTGAAAATTAAAAACCATACACCTTTAATTGAAAGTAATGAAATAACCAGGCATCGTTATGGATTGGGCTATAACTTTTCTCCGCAACCAAAATATATTGAACCATTTAAAAAGATAAAATTCTTTACAAAAAGAAAAACGCATTGGTTCGACCTGGTGAAAGATTTTAATTTCAACCTGATACCATCACAGTTAAGTTTCAGGGCCGATGTGAACCGCCAGTTTGGTGCCATCAGGCCACGCAGTATCGGTACATCAAAATATAAGATACCTGAAACCTACGATAAGTATTACACTTTCCAACGTAACTATATTTTGCGCTGGAATATTACCCGTAGTTTGAATTTTGATTTTACAGCAATTAACAACAGCCGTATTGATGAGCCCGAAGGGCGCCTGAATACAGCTGCAAAGAAAGATACGGTTTGGCGGAATTTGCTGAAGGGTGGACGCAATACAACATACAACCACAATGCTAATTTTACTTACACATTACCAACTGCTAAATTCCCGTTGATCGACTGGACGACTGTTAACCTGCGTTACCAGGCATCATATAGCTGGATAGGCGCTTCACGTTTGGCTGTAGAACTAGGTAATATTATTGAGAATGGCCAGCAAAGCGAAGCAACTGCACAGTTTGATTTTAACCGCCTTTACCAGAAATCAAAATGGTTAAAGCAATTGGAAATGCCAGGCAATAAAGCCGACCAGGAAAAATGGAGGGCAAGAATTACAAAGTACAAAGACACACTTATAAAAAAGAATGGCAGAAAAGTGGTTAAGAACCGCAGAAAAGTTGATCAGTCTGCAGTGCCGTATGTGAGCACTCCTTTAAAGATCGTGGGCAAACTGGCAACCAGTTTAAAACAGGCAAGTTTCTCTATATCAGAAAATGCACATACCAGGTTACCCGGTTATACCGACAGTACCAAGTATGTGGGCCAAAACTGGAAGAGCATGGCGCCGGGTGTTGATTTTATACTTGGGCGACAACCGGATACGGCCTGGATGAATACTGCCGCCCGAAAAGGATGGATAACAAAGGATACCACTTTCAATTCTGTCTTTATGCAGAGTTTTGACCAGCGGATAACCTTCTCTGCACAGTTAGAGCCTATTCGTGACCTGAACATTACTTTAAACCTCAGCAAAACATTTAATAAGAACTATACCGAAACATTCAGGTTCATTGATACCAGCGGCGGTACCAACCACAGTTTTAAACACCTTAATCCTTATGCAGGTGGTGGCTTTGATGTTTCTTATATAGCGTTCAAAACATTGTTTGGTAAATTCGATCCTAACCGTGTTTCTGCAACCTTTAAAAAATTCCAGGATTACAGGCTGATATTATCTGAAAGGCTGGGTAAAGCCAATCCATATAATGCCGGTACAACACCTGGTGCCGATGGTTATTATTATGGTTATGGCAAGTATGCTATTGATGTGCTGATACCTGCATTTATTGCAGCATACACTGGTGAGGATCCTAAATCGGTATCATTGATCAGGCAGAATAATCCAAACATCAAATCAAATCCTTTCCGTGGTATCAAACCAAAACTGAACTGGAAACTTGATTACAATGGTTTGACCAAATTAAAACCACTGGATAAACTGTTTACCAATTTCTCAGTTTCTCATGGTTACACCGGTAACCTCAGCATGAATGGATTTACATCTGCATTGCTGTACCAGGATGTATCGCAGTATGGATACCCGTCTTTTTATGATACCATTTCAAAGAACTATGTGCCTTACTTCCTGCTGCCAAACATCAGTATAGGAGAGCAATTCTCACCATTGATTGGTATAGATATGATGTTTACCAACCAACTGCAGGCCAAGTTTGAATATTCAAAAACAAGGCAGCTTAGTTTGAGCCTGATCGATTTTCAGTTGAGCGAAGTACGCACTACCGAATTTGTGATCGGTGCCGGCTGGCGCAAACGTGGTATGAAAAATCCTTTGAGCTTTATTGGTATCAAGTGGCCTAAATTCCTCAGGGGTAAAGATGGTGATGGCAAAAAACTGGAGAATGAGATCAACTTCCGTCTTGATTTCAGGATCAGGGATAATGTAACGGCCAACAGCCGCCTCGACCAGGATAATAATTTTGCAACCGGTGGAAGCAAGGATATTACCATTTCACCATCCATTGATTATTTCTTAAATAACCGTGTTAATATCAAATTATATTTCGATCAGCGCAGGGTTAACCCTTATATCTCATCAAGTGCACCTATTGTAAATACAAGAGCAGGTTTGCAGGTAAGGATATCGCTGACGCAATAATGTATTTGCCACAGAGGCACGGAAAGCACAGAAATGACGAAAGTTGATTCTGTGCTTTTTTATTTGCCTTGTTTCTATATTACATTACTTTGGGGAATCCCCACTGTATGTAATTTCAGTAAAGTAGTGCTGTGAGGAATCCCCACGATACATAATTCTGGTAAAGTAGTGCTGTGGGGAATCCCCACGGTATATAATTCCGGTAAAGTAGTACTGTGGGGAATCCCCACGATACATAATTTCAGTAAAGTAGTGCTATAGGGAATCCCCACAGTATATAATTCCAGTAAAGTAGTACTGTGGGGAATCCCCACGATACATAATTTCAGTAAAGTAGTGCTATGGGGAATCCCCGAAGTATATAATTTGAGTGAAACAGGATCATTTGACAATCCCAAAGGGCATAAAAAAAGTCCCACGAAACATCGGAGGACTTTGTTTAAAACCAAGCACTGGTTTTATTTTACTTTCTTCAGCAGCATTACATAGCCGCAAATTTCTTTTTTCTTTTTATTTACCTGAACTGGCTTTATCATGTGGAACTCTGAAAACTGTGGTATGTAAGAATAGCTGATCACATTGCCATCCACATCGCCCCAGTATTTCTTTTGGTAAACAACCTGTTTTTCATTCCAGTCAAACATGCGCACTTCGTATAATTTAGAGCTCATATCGCCAATAAAAACAAACTGGTACCAGCTGCCTTCGTTCAAAGGAACGATAACCGGCATTTCATATTCGCTAACCATTTGCATGCTGGCTTCTTTAACCACCATAAAACCCTGCTTTGCCAATAAAAGCTTCATGCTGTCGGCCTGCTGTAAAATTGATTGAGACATACAAGGTTGCTGACGTATAACATCCTGTGCAGAAATGGCTGAACCTGTGAGCACTAACCCGAGAAGAATTAAAAAGCGTAAATGATTTTTCATAAACTTAAGGTCAAAGGGATAAAAGGATTAATTCAGCTTTTTTCAGAAATACCTGTAAATTAACACTTAACGGGTCTTTCTTTATGAATTGATAACGGGTAACAAAGGCAATTATTGTACCATTATTAATATTTTAGCCCATCATTTATAAGATTTTCAGTTTTTTTACTGTTTGCGGTTGTTTTTACTATTTTCTATGAAAATAATACGAACCTGCCTGTTGTGTGCACGTAATAACCAGGTCATTTATACATACATGAGCAGGTAAATTTACGCAGTAAAAAACCGTATCGGCTATATCTTCGGCAGTTAAAGGGGTTAAACCTGTATAAGCGGCCTTAGCAATTTCTTCCTGCCCCTTAAAACGCACCAGCGAAAACTCTGTGTTTACAGCCCCCGGATGGATGCCGGTTACTTTAATATTATTCTTCAGCAGGTCAATACGCATGGCCTTGGTGATAGCATCAACAGCAAATTTGCTGGCGCAATACACATTGCCTTTTTCATACACTTCTTTACCGGCCACCGAGCCCATATTTACAATATGGCCTTTTTGCCGTGCGATCATGAATGGCAAAACTGCCTTGCTTACATACAACAGCCCATGTACATTGCTGTTCAGCATGGTTTCCCAGTCGTCCATATCTGCATCCTCAAAACTGTCCCTGCCTATGGCCAGGCCTGCATTATTAAATAGCACATCGATCTTTTGCCATTGCAGGGGTAAGTTTGCAAATGCTGCATTCACCGCCTGCCTGTCCTGCACATCAAAGCATAAGGGCAAAACATTAATGCTATATTCTTTTTCCAGTTGTGACTTCAGTTCAATGAGTCTTTCATTCCTGCGCCCGGTAATGATCACATCAAATTTTGCAGCAGCAAATTTTATTGCACAGGCTTTGCCAATGCCCGATGTGGCACCTGTTATTAAAATGATCTTGTTCATCCTGCAAATTACCGGATGCCATCAAATAAAAAAAGCAGGAAATCTCCTTTAATGATTAGGGGTGTCAGTCTGAGCTTGTCGAAGACGGGTTACTATAATATAGTACCGGTTTCGACAAGCTCAACCTGACAGCTTTTAAACTGTTGCATTACAAAAAAAAGCCCGGATAAAATACCCGGGCTTTCATGTATGTACTAAAATCTCTTATTATCTTATTAATATTACCGATCCTTTCTGAAGCCATTGTTGGTCGCCTGACCAACAATTACTTTTTATATTATTTATTTAATTTTAACTCTATGTATTCTCATCAGCATCATACAGAGTTTATTACCGCAACAAATCTGAATTGGCTACCTGTTTTACAGAATGAAGTACATAAGCAGATTTTAATAGAAGCATTGCAACATCGTGTACAGAACCAGCAATTAATTATTAATGCTTTTGTAATAATGCCAAATCATTTTCATGCAATATGGAAAATTAGTGATGGGATAAATAAAGCTGATTTTATGAGAGATTTTATGAAATTCACAGCCAGAAGCATTTTGAAATTCATGTTTATGAATGATGATCCTTTATTGACTTCATTACAGGTTAAAGCTGCAGACAGGAAGCAACAGTTATGGGAAAGGAATTCGCTTGGTATTGAGTTATATACGGAAGGAGTCTTTTTACAGAAGCTGGATTATATTCATAATAATCCAATCCAACCCAAATGGAATTTGTGTAAACAACCCGAAGATTATTTTTATAGCAGTGCCAGATTTTATGAAAGTGGTGGAAAGGAGAATGATTTTAATATGCTTACTCATTTTCGTGATTGAGTCTTGTTGTTGGTCAGGCGACCAACAACGGCGAAGCAGAAAATCTCCTTTAATGATTAGGGGTGTCAGTCTGAGCTTGTCGAAGACGGGTTAGTATAATTTAGCACAGGTTTCGACAAGCTCAACCTGACACTTTTTATTATCTAATCAGTACTACCGATCCCTTTCTTGTTATTTTGTTGTTTAAATAATCAACTCCTTCGGCATACCATACATAAGTGGCCATTTCCTGTTTTTTGCCGCCATAAGTTCCGTCCCATGCTGCATCGTTACCCGATCCTGAATACAGCATTTCTCCCCACCGGTTATACACCCTGAAAATATCCAACGATTTCATACCAATAGGAATAGGTTTGAAAACATCATTATTCAGATCGCCATTGGGTGTAAAAGCATTGGGCACCAACAGGTCTGGTTTAATTTTAAATACATGCACCCTAATACTGTCCAGGTCAAAGCAACCTGCATTGTTGCTTACTCTTACCACGTATTCAATATCATTTCTTGGCAGGGCGATCGGGTTACTTATTAAAGGGTCACTAAGCCAGGTAGTTGGTGTCCATGAATAATTGATGCTGCCGCTTGCACCCAGTTGCAGGGGCTGGTCCAGCACAACCGATGTATCTCTTGGCCCGGCATTGGCTTTTATTTTTGCTACAAAAAGGAACACAGTATCTTTTACCGGTTTGGGACAACCCAAAACATCACGTACCGTAACAATATACCGCACATTATCTGTGGGTTTTATTGATTGTGGATTGGGAATATTGGTGGCTGTTAAAAAAGCAGCAGGGCTCCAGCTGTAGATACTTCCTCCGGATGCATTCAGTTGCGCTGATTGTCCATGGCAGATGGTATTATCCGGACCGGCATTGGCCGCCGGGTAAGGCACCGGTGTTACAGTAATATCATCCTGTGCAATACATTTACCAATATTGCTTACCACGTGATATGTGGTAGTTACCAATGGTGTTGCTATAGGATTTTTTAAAGTGGGATCATTTAAAGTATTATTTGCCGGCGTTTCTGTCCACAAAAAATGTAAGGCATCGCTGGTGAGTTGTAACACAACGGGGTCCGTTCGGCAAATGCTGGTATCGGGACCGGCAAACTGCGTGACATGATCCACAACCCTTACTCTTATGGAATCGTAGCCGTTGCAGCCAAATGCGTCTGTAAGCATAACACGATAGGTGGTAGTAATGTCAGGGCTGACCAATGGATTTTGACTGTTTATATTATCAATCATGTAATTGGGGCTCCACAAAAATGAACCATCTCCAACCGCATTTAACTGTAGCGTATCAATTACGCATATCAATGTGTCTTTAGGAAAAACACTTAATGGAGGCTGATTAAGAATATCAATTGTTTTATAAATGGTGTCAATACAACCAACACTTGTAGAAACAATAAATGCAACATTATAATTGTTTGCAGTTGCATAGCTATGTGTAGGATTCTGGGCTAAAGAAGTGTTTAAAGGTGAGGAAGGTTCACCAAAATCCCATTTCCAGTAATTAATACTGCCGTGATCTGCTGTTGTTTTATCTGTAAACTGGATAGGTGTGTTTTTGCATTTACCTGCATATTCAAAATCGGGATTAAAGCCAGGGAATACTTTGATAGGCCTGATAACAGAATCATAACATAGCCCTGCTGTTGAAACTACCAGCTTAACATTATAAACTCCTGCAACTGTAAATGTATGTGTTGGTACCCGAAGATTAGATGTGTTAGATGAACCACTTGCAGGATCTCCAAAATCCCACAGATAAGTATCAGGATTACCTGAACTTGCTTCAGTAAAAACTGTGGTTAAGCTTTCGCAGTTTGTGGGAGCAAACGTAGGATTAGCAGCCAGGATAAAACAATTGTTGACAGCTACAATCAGATCCTTTCGATGTGTAGCTATTAATGCACCATTGCGAAATACATTTATGCAAACGCATATTACATATTTTCCTGCCGGAGGGGCAATGCCAGAAATAATTCCGGTACTGGAATTTATTGAAACCTGTGATCCTAATGGAAAGGAAGAGGAGTAAGGCGAAACATAATTAACCGAACCATAGGGCGGCGCTACAGGATTCTGGTAGTCTCCCTGCGTAGCCGGGCCCCCATTATAAGCAGTACAAAAATTATACACTAAAGAATCGCCATTCATATCAGTTGCACTAAAGTCAAGGGTGAACGGGGAGCTTTCGCAAATTACCGATATCGGTAATTTGAATATCGGGGAATTGTCAACCATTGGTGTTGGTAATGAATTTAAGCCGGGAATTATACAGCTATACGTTGCCCCCTGGTTAACTAAAACATTTTCTGAATTTTGCCGGCTGTAAGTTTGAAATGCGACCGTATAACCTGAACTATTATCCGGCAATTGAATAACAAACGAATACGTTTTATAAGTATAAAGTAAAGTAACATCGCCTGTAATGCAAGGCGCAACTGTAATAGGCACAGGTAATTTTCCGCTGAAATCTTCCACTGCTGCCCAATTACTATTGACTGCGGGCCCAGGTACTTTTTGGTTATTTGTATTATTGAAAACACCAACGATGTATTGGGTGATCAGATCTGCACCAATCGGGCTATCTCCTTTTAAAAGTAATAACCTGATTCTGTATTGTTTTGAGTTGGGGGCTATACCCGGCCCCATATATTCATACCGCATTTCACCACCGATAATATGCGTGGCATAAACATCTGAAAATACGATTAAGAAAAAGGATAAAACCAGGAATCTCTGCATACGGTTAGTTAAAGCGAGTTTAAGACATAAAAATACTGAAAAACGCTGCCTTTTCAGTAAAGACAGCGTTTTAAAATGTTAATGCATGATAGAATTACCGTTTTATAATGAGCTTTTTATTTTCAACACCCTTGGTAGTAGTTATTTTACAGTTGTAAATTCCTGGGTTTAAATCTGAAATATTTATAGTCGTGGATTTTGTTTTGTTTACTTTTATTCTTTTCAGAACAGGATTCATAAGATCAGAGATTTCAATAAAACTAATGGGCTCCTTTGATGCTATTGTTATTTGGCCGGAAGCGGGATTAGGGTAAATGCTTACAACGTTTTGTTTAATACTTTTATCGCTTGTAAGAACATCTGAAAAAGCATTTGGGTTGTAATCAAAATATATATTGTATGTACCGTTACAATAAGGAGAATTAGTTATACTGATAGTCCCTGTAACGAGCGGTATTGGAATTGTAGAAGGGAAAAAAACATCGGCATCTCCTGTTGAAGGATTAAGATTTGTTATGATTGTTCCAGGAATGTTCCAACTATATATTTCATTGTAAGGAGATTGAGACATCGGAAATGCTGAAATATGCATTGTGAAATTTGGTTTATAAAGCCCCATAGGATTATCTGGATAGGGTATTCCTAATGATTCTAGATAAGTTGCCGGAGATAATTGCAAACAATTTGTCGATAAGTTTTTTACCTGGTATTTACGTCTTTGGCCAATTCCATAGTATACTAATTCACTGGTGTTGTTAATTATTTGAACCCAGCCTATGTTCGCATAAAAACCTGTAGATGGAATTGGAACGTCATCTATGTACCAAAGATTATTAGAAAGATTATTAGTATATAAATATACTATTCTGCTATCTTCCCAGGGAATACAAAATACATTGAGTGTATTTGGTGTAATCGGTTGAGGCGCAGCAATTCCTCTTTGTAAATAACTTGTTGGAAGGATCTGGGCAGGCACACATTGCGCCACACACTGTACTATATTAACGCTTGCAGAAATAAGGGGTTGTTGAATACCACAGGTACTATTGGTTACGACTGCATTTGGCATAGTCATACTAAGCGTCCAGCTACCTATATTAAGAGGGTCAGTAGCATTTACCAGTATTTGTTGAAAGTTTGGATCTGGAACTATCCGGGTCTGATTATTTGGTCCATGCCAGGTAAATACCGCACCCGATGGATAACAATTTGGAGTCGAAGGTCCAACGAGTACATTACAATTAGATGTAGGAGCAGGGGTATTACCAGCTGAGAAATTAGTTATGTCAATAAGTTCTGGTCTGGTTACTAAAAGGCCAGAAAATCTATTAAGACCAGGCTCCCCGCTTGGGAAGATCCACATTAAATCATAATTGTAATCAGGTGTAAACTTTAAAAAAACCTCTTGCCAGTTAGGATTGTATACATTTATTTCACAATAAATGGTTTGTGAAATTGCAGGTAAGGTTGGAACATCATTTGAGATTTGCGATAGGGGTGGGGGTAAAAAGGTTAAATTATAATCCTGGCACCTCATTAAAACTATTCTAAAACTATATAAAGGAAAATCAGTGTTAGAAGGAGTCGGTAACTCTAACCAGCTTTTATACATTTTTAGAAAACTCAATGCATAAGTTTTTGAAGTAGAAAGTGTGGGTATTTTTTGTACGACACTTTCACACATAAGTTCATTCGAGACTGGATTAAATCCAGTACCCCCAAAAAAATAATTAAGGTTGGCAGGCGGTTGAGGGTAGTTTGCAAAAAATGGGTTATTGCTCCAAACTGTCGGGGTTCCTGTTGCAACTTCCCAATCAGTTATTAATGTATTCATCCCGTTAAAATTGAATGGGTCTATGGTATGAGATTGTACATTTGGATCGTAACTCGTATTGGGTTGGAAAGGATTATTTCTTACATAATTACACCCATTTAAAGATGGGTTAAAACAGTTTTGCAAAATTGATTCTGATAGTGGTGGAGTAATTGGTGCAAAAACCTGCCTTAAATGTTTTGGTAAAAGCTGTGAGTATACTGCATTGAAATTAATACAAAACAAGAAAAAAAGTAAGTATCTACGGATAAAGTAAATTTGGTTAGTTTTCATTTTGAGTAGTTTTGATTTAAATAGTATTTAAATGTAATGAAAAAAACTAATAAATAATTACATTTTAAATAAAATCTTCCAAAATGTTATTTACAGTCTCAGCCTCTTCAAACATGCCCATGTGGGCGCTGTTTCGTAAAATATGTATGTAGGAAATATCGGGTAGATAGCATTGCTGCATGCTTTGCTCAAAGGGTACGGCTTTGTCGTGCTGGCCAATAACAAACAGGATTGGTTTGTTGAGATCTTTTAAAACCTGTGTCCTGTCGGGGCGATTGATCATGGCCCGGTAATAAGCAATGATGGCTTCATCAGCAAAGCTTTTACTTTTTTCGATCTGCAGGTCAACTGTTTGCTGGTTATTGGTTGACCAGGTTTCGGTAAACAGGTCGAAGATCACAGCTTTCAAAAATTCATAGGCGCCGTTCTTCTTTACAAATTCAATTGATTTTGTACGGTTGCCTTTTTTTTCTTCATTATCTGCAAACGCAGATGAGTGAACCAAACCCACTGATGTAAGAATCGTCGAATATTTTTCAGCGAATGCCAATGTAATATACCCACCCATACTATGACCAGCCATGCTGCAAGCTTCAATTTTTTCATTCAAAAGAATGGCATTGATCACTTCTGCCATGCCTTCTATGCTCATGTCCTCTATCAACTCTGATCTTCCGCTGCCGGGCAGGTCCGGAATGATGAGATAGAAATGGTCTTTTAGAAATTCAATTTGATTTCTCCAGACCTCGCCATCCTCGGCAAAACCATGTATTAAAACAACAGGCTTGCCATTACCAATGGTGCGGTAAAAAATTTGAGAGGATTGATATGTGAGGGTTTTTGATTGCATTATTACACTAATTAAAACGAATTACACGAATTTAGTGCAATTGCATTTGTGCTAATTCGTGTAATTCGTGATGAAAGATTTTTTTATGCTTCGGTAGATTAACAGCAAAACAATAGGTATTAATGCATTGTTCATTTGCTGTGGCAAAAAGAACCAGCTTACCAAAACTGCCAGCAAAGCAATTGCAGTAAACTTAAAATATTTTTTTACCCAACTCTTTTTACTGTTAACAAAAAATGCCATGATGGTATGTGTTGGCCAGGCCCAGATAAGATTGAAATTATTTTTGGTCATGCTGTGATCGGTACCAACCCACATAAAAATTAAAATGATACCCAAAACGCCTGTAAAGAAGAAAAACAAACCATCAAAGCCCTGCAGGAATGCCCGTGCGAATTTGTTTTTTGTATAGCCTATTAAAACAATAAAAATTACCAGGAACGAAAAAACAATAAAAGGTGTGAAGAATGACCCTTTTGAATTTTCATCTGTGATGGGATATAAATTCTGTGATGATACAACCATGGGATGATCACTGCTGTCTAAGCTTATCATCAGGTTATCCGGCAGGAACTGCATTTGCTCTGCGGTCATTACCACATCGCAGGGCTGGCCCAATAAAATATCAATACCCAGCTTGCTCCAGTCCTTGTTATTTTTATCAAGGTACTGGTGTATGGCCTGCCTGAACCTGCTGCCCACAGGCATTACGGGCTTTTGGCAAAAAGAAGAGTCGTGATTTTTTTTTAAGATATCACGCAGCCTGGTGGTACAGTTATCTAAAAAGAAATCGTATTTGTAATACTTGTTTTCTTCTTTTAAATTCTCGTTTAAAAACCGCTGAATGGTTGTTTTTTCTGCAGGAGTTAACAGTAAAACCTGCTCGGTAATGCCCCTGTTGGTTGTTTCATAATCGTATTTAAAATCCTGAAAGGTTGTAGCCGAGACGTAGTATAATAATTTGCCCCGCACAAACTTTAAATAAAACCCATCATCATCAAAATTAAAAGTACCGTAATTGTAAACAGCATCCCGCCAGTTATCGTTGAAAGCTTTGCTGCTGTCAATTACCCGGTATGCACTGTGCCCGAAAGTTGAATATAATTCTTCGCCGGGTGTGCAGGTGAGGAGTGAGATACGGAGATGTGATGAGTCCTGGGCCTGGGCTGAATTAAAAATTAAAAATGAAAAATTAAAAATGAAGAATATGCTGCGGAATGTTTTTTTCATTTTTGCTGATTGGCTACGAATTTACGGAGATAATTTTTAGTTTAACCGCAAAGACGCAAAGGCGCAGAGATTGATACGCTTAGATAAAAGATGAATAAGGATATGCAGCACAAGAGTGCGACGCCAATGAAGCTAAATAGAATTCATTAGCCTGACCCCAAAAAAATATCCTGCATAAATCTTCGCATCATTCTTCTCCATTTCGCTCCCCTTTCGGGGAGGATAGGAGGGGCCGGAGTTTCTACCTGCTGTAATTCGGTGCCTCTCTTGTGATCTCGATATCATGTGCATGGCTTTCTCTCATACCTGCGTTGGTGATCTTTACAAAAGTTGCGTTTTGAAGTTCTTTTATATTTTTTGCACCACAATAGCCCATGCCTGCCCGTAAGCCGCCGGTAAACTGGTGTACCACCTCCCGGAGGCTTCCTTTAAATGCAACACGGCCTTCAATGCCTTCGGGTACAAATTTTTTGATATCATCTTCCACATCCTGGAAGTAGCGGTCGCTGCTGCCCTGTGCCATAGCACCGAGAGAACCCATGCCACGGTATTGTTTGAATTTACGGCCTTCGTAAATGATGGTTTCGCCGGGGCTTTCCTCTGTACCTGCAAAAACATTCCCCATCATTACACAACCGGCGCCGGCAGCAAGTGCTTTTACCATATCGCCCGTATATCGAATGCCCCCATCGCTGATGATTCCAACATTTTTATTTTTTAATGCAGCAGCTGCTTCCATTACGGCTGTAATTTGTGGTACGCCTGTACCGGCAACAATTCTTGTTGTGCAGATAGAACCCGGGCCTATGCCTACCTTCACGGCGTCGGCACCTGCATCAGCCAAAGCTTTTGCACCGGCACCTGTACCAACATTACCGGCAATCACCTGTATATGTTTAAAATTCTTTTTGATATTCTTCAATGCATCCATAACGCCTTTGGTATGGCCATGGGCGCTGTCTAAACAGATCACATCAACGGCAACCTGGCTCAGGGCTTCCACACGCTGCATGATATCGCCGGTGATGCCAACGCCTGCACCCACGATCAATCTTCCGAATGAATCTTTTACAGCATGTGGATGTGATTTTAATTTTAAGATATCGCTGAAAGTGATAAGGCCTATCAGCTTTCCTGATCTATTTACAACAGGCAGTTTTTCAATCTTATTTTTCTTGAAGATCTGTTCTGCTTTTTTTAAGTCGGTTCCTTCAGGTGCAACAATGAGATTATCTTTCGTCATTATTGAACTCACTTTGCCTTTGTAATTTGTTTCAAAACGCATGTCACGGTTTGTGAGTATGCCTACTAATTTATGCGCTGCATCAACAATGGGAATACCACCGATCTTATTCTCTCTCATAATTCGCAAAGCCTCGCCGATAGTGGCATCGGGGCTAAGTGTAACAGGGTCCAGTATCAGGCCATTCTCACTTCTTTTTACTTTACGTACCTGGTCGGCCTGCTGATCAATACTCATATTTTTATGTAAAATACCCAGGCCACCTTCTCTTGCCAATGCAATGGCCAGTGATGCCTCTGTAACAGTATCCATTGCCGCACTCAGCAAAGGAACATTCAGTGTTATCGTTTTTGTAAGTTGTGTACTGATGTTTACCTCACGTGGTAATATCCGGGAATAAGCCGGCATAAGTAAAACGTCATCAAACGTTAAGCCTTCACCATAAAATTTTGAGGATTTGCCTTTAGCTGCGGAGTTATTTATTGTTGCCATAGGCAAAGATAAAGTGCAAAGTTGAAAGTGCAAAGTTGAAGTTGGCTCAGGCCAGTTTGTATACTTTCCCGGGAAGGGAGATAACTACGTTCTGCATTTCCAGCATGAGTAAAGCAGTGGCCACAGCGCTGCTGCTGAGCCCGCTTTTAAAATACAGTTCATCTATCTGGATGCTATCCTGTTGCTGAAGAATATCCACTACGATCTTTTCATCAGGCTCCAGTTCAATGAATAATTCCCTCTGCTTTTTTGCTGAAGGTTTGGGACCAGGTTTCCAGTTCATCATTTCTAAAAAATCGTCTGCTGAATTGATGAGTGCAGCCTTATTGTTTTTTATCAGGTAATTACAGCCTTCACTTTTTGAATCATTGATTCGGCCGGGTATCGCAAATACATCTTTATTGTATCCATTTCCAAGCTCAGCTGTAATGAGTGAGCCACCTTTTTTGCTGCTCTCTATTACAATTACAGCATCACAAATACCTGCAACTATACGGTTTCGTTTAGGAAAATTTTGTTTGTCGGGATTGGTATTGCTGATGAATTCAGTAAGTAAACCACCTTGTTCTGTTATTTGTTTTGCCAGTGATTTATTTTGTGTGGGATAGATCCTGTCGAGTCCATGCGCCAGCACAGCAACGGTTTGCAGGTTGTTTTTTAAAGCTGCTTTGTGAGCAATGGTATCAATACCAAATGCAAGCCCGCTTACTACTAAAACATTTTCTGCCTGCAGTTCTTCAATCATTTTTTCGCAAACGGTTTTACCATAATCAGAATTATTCCTGGTGCCTACCATAGAAATTATCCTGGAACTATTCAGATCAGCATTGCCACGATAATACAGCAATGCAGGACTGTCGTAACAATTCAATAATCTTTTGGGATAATTTTCAGCGTTGATAAAAAGTGGCGTTATCTTATATTTCTCGATGAACTTTATTTCTTCTTCGGAACTGCTGAAATCAGTAAAATCTTTGATGGATCTTGCCCTTACAGTTCCAATACCTTCAATATTATCCAGCTCTCTTTTCTTTGCTTTAAAAATAGATTGAGCGTCGCCATATAAATTCACCAATGCCTTGGCATGTACATCGCCAATGTTGGGTACAAGGGTTAGTGCAATCTGGTATAACAGGTCATTGTGCATAGGGCTATGAAGGTTGAAGTGCACAACAATAATAAAGAAAATATTTAATTACTTATAATGGAAAGTTCAGTTCTGCGGTTCAAAGCCTTGCCCTGTTCTGTTGCATTATCTGCAACAGGTTTAGCAGAACCAAAACCTTTGTAAGTAAGGCGTTGGACATTAATTGATTTACTTAATAAATATCCGACAACTGCTTTTGCCCTGTTGGTGGAGAGCAGGAGATTGTCTTTTTCCTGGCCAACATTATCGGTATGGCCATCGAGCTGGATTTTTAAATTGGGATTGTCATTTAATAATGTCACCAGTTTATCCAGCTCTGATTTTGATTCATTTTTCACGTCAAATTTTCCTGTTTCGAAAAAAATATTTTTTAAAATGATCGTTGCTCCCTTTTCAATAGGTTGCAATGGGATATCTACCCTGAAAACGGAATCAATATTATTCTTACTCAATGAAAAATTATCTGAATAAAATAAATAACCTTTGCGGTTTACATTGAATGCATAATCTTTTCCAACTGGTAAGGTAACCAGGTAATTGCCATCTTCATCTGTTTGTATCTTACTGATTAGGTTACCGTTTTTTATGTCTGTTAATTCAACTGCAGACGGTAAACCCATTGTTGTTTTTTTATCAAATACTTTTCCTTTTACCCAAAGGGTTTTTAGTGGCCTTACATCTTCTCTTAATTGAAAAGAGTAAATATCAAGCCCGCCTTTTGTATCTGTACCCTCGCTGGCATAATAAGCTGTTTTGCCATCGGCCGCAACAATTAAAGATCCCTGGTCATCAATTGTATTGATAGGGTAACCTAAATTTTCTGCAACCGTCCAACTGCTGTCATTAACTTTTTTACTAAGGAACATATCTGTCATTCCATAGCCGGGATGGCCATTGCTGTTAAAGTAAAGCGTTTCATTATCGGCATGCATAAAGGGGCAGCCTTCATCACCACTTGTGTTTACTGCTTCGCCTAAATTTTCGGGGCGGCTCCACTTACCCGTTGATAATCGGTGTGTTACCCAAATATCACGCCCGCCAAAGCCACCGGCACGGCTGCTGGAAAAATAGAGGTCCCTTTTATCAGGAGATAAAGATGGTGAAGATTCCCAGAAATCGGTGTTTAATACAGGCCCTAAATTTTGGGGCTCACTCCAACCGTTATTTGTTCTTACTGAAAAATAAAGATCGCAGCTTCCCTCACCTTCGGGATAATTGCAGCCTGTAAAAATCAACAGCTGGCCATCCTGCGAAATGTTTTGTGCGCCTTCATTCAGGTTGGTATTAACCTTCCCGCCACTCGGTTCAGCCCTGCTCCATTTACCATCAATAAAATTGCTTTCATAAAAATCTTCATCACCTGCAATACGGCGGTTGAAGATCATTTTGTTGCCCTCAATGGTCAGTGAAGGAAAGTATTCAAGGTCTTTGGTATTGATATTGTCGCCCAGGTTTACGGGTGCAAAAACATAATCTTTTGACGGATGTTTTTTTTCATAATCAATAGCAAATGTGTAAACTGATTTTCGATAGTTGCCTGCTTTTATACTTTGTGTATTTAGGGTAGGATTTACTAAAAACTGATTCACCGTATTCAAAGCCTGCTGAAATTTTCCGGCACCCGCCAATGAAATAGAATACGGTAGTAAATAGGTTTTTGAATAAACTGAATCCATTCGCCAGGCAGTTTCAAAATCTGTAATTGAAGCGGTATAATTTTTTAATTCAGCATATACATTTGACCTGGTCAAAAAAACATCAACAAATTTGGGATCAAATGTCAATGCCTCCTGCAGATGTTTAAGAGATGCTGTGAAATTTCTATCCCTTGCTTCTTCAATTGCCTGCCCGTAAATATCGCCTGCTTTTTTATTTACTTTTTCAGGATCATACCATTGTGCGTTGGTAATTAAGAAAGAAAAAGTAAAAAGTAAAAAAGCGAAAACTATTTTATGGATAAGATATTTTTTATGTTGCATTTATTTGAATTCGTTGTGTAAAGGTAGAACGAATGAAGGGTTGATTTATTCTTTAAAGGATAATTATAACATTTCCTTTTACGGAACATTGATATACTTGTGTATCTGCAGTGATAATTCCCATTGAGGGTTTTGCTTGATGTACTCAATAAGTAAGGGGGTAATTTCGGCAGCTTTATCCCATTCTGGTTGTAAATATAATCTGCATGTTGATGAAACCAATGCAGCATATTTTTCTGCCCACGCAAAATCTGATTTATTAAAGACCACTACTTTTAATTCGTTTGCAAAGGGTAGAATTTCTGGTAAGGGGGCTTTGAATTTTTTAGGAGAAAGACAGACCCAATTCCAGTTACCACTTAATGGATGAGCTCCTGAAGTTTCAATATTGGTTTCAAATCCTTTTGCCTGTAGTTGAGAAGTGAGCTCATCTAAATTATGAATGAGCGGTTCACCTCCTGTTATAACCACAAGCTTTGCTGGTGTCAATTCAATATTCGATATTAAATATTCGATATTGAATAAAGGGTGTTTATCTGTGTCCCAGCTTTCTTTTACATCGCACCAAACACAACCTACGTCGCACCCACCAAGACGTATAAAATAAGCGGCTCTGCCCTGGTGATAGCCTTCGCCCTGGATGGTATAAAAATGCTCCATTACAGGAAGAGTTATAGTGGCTGTATTTTTAGTTTGGATCATTATAGAACAAAAAAATCTGTATTATTTGTATTTATTTTCGCAGGCAGAAAAAGTATTCATAAGTAGTGCAGCAATGGTCATAAGTCCTACACCACCAGGCACAGGAGTTATATAACTGCATTTGGGGGCCACGTTTGCAAAATCAACATCGCCTTTTATTGCAAATCCCGATTTTTTGGATGCATCTGCAACCCTTGTTATTCCAACATCTATTACAACAGCATTTTCTTTTACCATATCAACTTTTAGGAATTCCGGTATTCCCAGGGCTGCAACAATAATATCAGCTTGTAAACAAATCTCCTTCAGATTTTTTGTACGGCTATGACAGACCGTTACTGTACAATTTCCCGGGTAAGTATTCCTGCTAAGCAGGATACTGATCGGACGTCCCACAATATTGCTCCGGCCAATTACCACCGCATGTTTTCCTGAAGTTTCAATTTTGTAATGTTCAAGCATCAATATAATGCCATACGGTGTTGCCGGTATAAATGTTGGTAATCCCTGCACCATTTTACCAACACTCACCGGGTGAAAACCATCTACATCTTTACCAGGATCAATCAGGTTGATTATTTTTTCTTCATCAATTTGTTTAGGTAATGGTAACTGAACCAAAATGCCATCTATATCCTCATCATTGTTTAATTTTTCTATGGCAGTGATCAATTCAGCTTCTTCAATATTTTCATCAAAGCGGATCAGGCTGCTTTTAAATCCAACTTCTTCACAGTTTTTAACCTTGCTGGCTACATAAGTTTCGCTGGCGCCGTTGGTACCAACCAATATGGCTGCCAGGTGAGGCGTTTTATTACCATTGCTTTTAAAAACAGCGGTTTGTTCTTTTATTTTTTCTTTTACAGACTGCGAGACAATCTTACCATCTAAAATTTTCATGGCGCAAAAGTAAACAAGTATTTGTTTTGAGCTGTGGAATAGTGAAACACGGATGTTACAGGTAGGAGCCCGGGATGCTCTATGAATCTTCTATGGGGAATATTCCCTGTAACTTCCTTATAAGTTCCCTATAAGTTCCCTGTAACTTCAGTTGTATTATCAAAAATTTGCATTTTTAATTTATGATTATTAACTTGGGTTACTCTTAATTACCAAACCGTAATAATATGAAAACTAAAATATTATTATTCCTGCTTCTTGTCATCAACATTAACCTGCTTTCGGCGCAGTCGTTGCGATACTCACTTGCGCAACCTTACATAAGTTTATCTGCTTACAGTGTACAGCAAAACGATCCTCTTTCTTTTACCGGTAACCAGGCTGCACTGGCCAACACAAAGCAAGCTGGCATTGGTGTTTTTGGCGAAAGGAGATTTATGCTGAAAGAAACGAGTGTTTATACTTTGGCTACTTCTCTGCCAACCCGCCTGGGCAATTTTGGTTTTCAAATAAATTATGCAGGCTTTAAAAATTTCAGGGAAAATAAAATTGGCCTGGCTTATGCCCGGAAACTAGGAAAACTGGTTGATGTTGGTGTTCAGTTCAATTATTATGGATATAATATACCTGCTTATGGAAAAGCTTCGGCTATAAATTTTGAGATCGGTGCTATGATGCATTTAACCGACAAATTAAATGCAGGCGTACATGTTTATAACCCGGTTGGAGGCAAACTTGGGAAAAACAAAGAAGAGAAGTTGGCAGCTGCTTATAAAGTTGGGTTAGGTTATGATGCGTCGGATAAGTTTTTTATCAGCAGTGAAATTATCAAGGAAGAAGATAAAAGAGTGAATGTGATCGCAGGATTGCAATACCGGTTTGCAAAACAATTTTTTGCAAAAGCAGGGTTTATTAGTGAGTCGGGTACTGCTTATGCGGGTGCAGGTGTTGGCTGGAAAAATCTGCGGCTTGATATTTCTTCAAGCTATCACCAACAGCTTGGGTTTTCTCCGGGTATCTTATTAATTATGGATTTTAAAGCAAAGGAGAAATGAGAGTATTGCTTGTAATGCTGATCTTGTTTTTGACTGTAGTACGTACTGCTGCACAGGTAACAGAACCCATTACGTCCAATACAGAGCAACAGCTCGAAAATGTTACAGAGAATAATGAGGACCTTGAAACAGAAGACGATTCTTACCTGCAGCAAATGGTTCAATACATTAAAAACCCAATTGAATTGAATTATGCAGACGCTGCTGAATTAAGTCAATTACGTATGCTAACTCCTATACAGGTTCAACATTTTATTTTGTACCGAAACCTGGTTGGTAGATTGGTTGATGTGTATGAATTACAGGCAGTGCCCGGCTGGGATGTAAACACCATTCAAAAAATAAGGCCATACATAAACGTGAGTATACAGGTGCAGGCTGTTGATGCGGTAAAACGGAGGTTGAAAAAGGGCGAGCATAGTATCCTGTTCAGGGCATCGCAGGTGGTGGAACGTTCCAAAGGTTATTTGCTTGATTCATCAACCGCCACAAATTTTTATCCGGGCTCACCACAAAAATTTTTGTTCAGGTACAAGTATGTGTACAAGAATCTTTTTCAGTATGGTATTGTTGCTGAGAAGGATCCGGGCGAACAGTTCTTTAAAGGGAAGCAAAAGCAGGGATTTGATTTTTATTCTGCTCATATTTTCGTCCGTAAAATTGGTATTATAAAAGCTTTGGCTATCGGTGATTTTACAGTAAACCTTGGCCAGGGACTCACTCAATGGCAAAGCCTGGCCTTCAAAAAAAGTGTGGATGTAATGAATATAAAAAGGGAAGGAGATGCTTTACGTCCTTATAATTCAGCCGGGGAAATTAATTTTCACAGGGGTTTAGGAATTACACTTACAAAAAAGAACTGGCAGTTAACTGTTTTTGGTTCTTACCGAAATATTGATGCAAATTTTGTTACCGATACATCTCAAACCCAGGATGATTTTATTTCTTCATTGCAAACATCCGGGTATCATCGTACAAAAAGCGAAACAGATGATAAAGGTGTTCAAAGGCAACTGGCTTTTGGAGGAAATTTTTCATACCAATACAAACGCCTGCATTTAGGGATCAATGGTATTCAGTATAAGTTTAAATTTCCTTTGATAAAATCTTCTGAACCCTATAACTTATACGCATTAAACGGCAACAGTTTTGGTAATTATAGTTTTGATTACAGTTATACTTTTAAGAACCTGCATTTATTTGGCGAAGCAGCATTCACTTCCGGTTTAAATAAAGCTTTTATTAATGGCCTGCTTATAAGTGCATCATCGAGGGTTGATCTGAGTTTGCTATACCGCAATATCTCAAGATCTTATCAATCGCTTTATTCATATGCATTTACTGAAAGTACTTACCCTACAAACGAGAAAGGATTTTATGCCGGTATTTCCATCAGGCCAAATAATGCCTGGCGAATTGATGCTTATGCGGATTTTTATAAATTTCCCTGGTTGCGTTACCGGGTTGATGCGCCATCCACCGGGTCTGACTATTTGATACAGTTGAATTATAAGCCCAATAAACAGCTTGAGATCTATACCAGGTATCATGCAGAATCAAAAGCCATTAATGTGAATCCCCAGCAATTGACTACATCTCCTGTTGTTCAGCAACCTAAAAAGAATTGGCGTACCCAGGTCAGTTACAAGATAAATGCTACTGTTACTGTTCGAAACAGGACCGAATTAGTATGGTTTGATAAAAACGGTATTCAGGAGGAACAAGGCTTTCTGATATATTTCGATTTTTTATATAAACCCATGCTTAAACCCTTTTCGGGAAGCATCCGGCTGCAATATTTTGAAACAGACGGATACAATAGCCGCCTTTATGCCTATGAAAATGACGTTTTATATAGTTTTTCTATACCGGTTTTCTATGAAAAAGGGTATAGGTATTACACTAATTTAAACTATGATATTAACAAAAAGCTTACCCTTTGGCTAAAATGGTCTCAAACCATTTATAAGGATAAAACCCTTATTGGCAGTGGGCTGGATGAGATAAAAGGCAATAGAAAAAGTGAGATAAAACTCCAGGCTCAGTATAAATTTTAACAAATTTTCAAATTAAAGCAGCTATTTAAAACCCATTGTTGTCCTATAATAGATACAAGACTTTGGAAAATTAATTTAACATTATTTTGACGTTAAGAAATTATCCTTATTTTTACACATCATTAAACTTAATTAAATGCACATGAGAAGATTTTTATCACTGTTTACAATGTTGATGCTCTGTGGGGTGTTGGCATTTGCCCAAAGCCGGGTGGTGACCGGTAAGGTTACTGATATTGACGGTAACCCAGTTTCTTTTGCGTCTGTAAAAGTAAAAGGCACTAACACCGGCGTTTCTGCCGATGCTAACGGAGCTTACTCACTTAGAGTAAATCCAAATGCAATTTTAGTTATTTCCGCAGCAAGTTTTAAAGAAACAGAAGTACCGGTAGGTACTCAAAATGTTTTGAACACTGTGATGGAAAAAGGTGGAACTGACATTAAAGAAGTTGTGGTAACCAGTGCTTTCGGAATTAAGCGTACTGGCAGAAGTACTTCTTCAAATGTTCAAAACTTAACCGGCGACCAGGTTAATACTATTCGCCAGACAAACGTAAATAACGCTTTGGCAGGTAAAGTAGCAGGTGCACAGGTTCGTAGCCAGTCAGTTGCTAAATTAGGTGCAGAAACAGTAGTACGTTTACGCGGTGAAAATGGTTTTGGAATTGGTGCAGGCGCATTATATGTAGTTGACGGAACTATCATGCCAAGTAGCGCTGATATTAATCCTGATGATGTTGAAGACTATTCTATATTGCAAGGTCCTGCTGCTGCAGCTTTATTTGGACCTGATGGATCAAATGGTGCAGTAGTAATAACGCTGAAAAAAGCGAAAAAAGGTGCTAAAGGAATTGGCTTAGAGCTTAACATGGGTTTTCAATTTGATAATGTATATATAGTACCTGATTACCAGAATTCATATGCTGGTGGTGCTAATGGCGATTTAACACTTTTTACCTACAGACCTGATCAACCTATTGGATGGCAGCAATTGGATGGTAAGTATTATCATGACTATTCTGATGATGCAAGCTGGGGTCCACGTATGGTAGGACAGGAGTATATTCCCTGGTATGCATGGTATCCAGGTAGTGAGTATTCATTTAAAACTGCTAAACTCACTCCTCAGCCAACAAACGTTCGCGACTTCTGGGAAACTGGTGTTACCAGAACAACAAACGTTGCTTTCTCTAAAGCTACCGATGCTTTAAATATGAGGGTTTCTTATACCAATCTTGATATTAAAGGTATTACGCCTACTGAATACTTAAGGCGCCATACATTAAATGCAAATCTTACTGCTGATCTAAGCTCACGCTTTATTTTAGGAGTTAATTTTAATTATATTGCTGAAAATAAGAATACGGAAAGTGATGATGGATATTCAAACCAAACTACCGGTTCTTTTGGTTCTTGGTTCCACAGAGACCTGGATATGGGTAAAATGAGAGAATTAAGGAACTTAAAAAGCCCTGAAGGTGTTTTAGCCAGCTGGAATAGAAACAATCCGGAGGCTTATGATGCTGCAAACCCTCAAAAATCATGGGCAGGTAACTACTGGTATAATTTTTATCAATATTTTGATTATGTTGATAACAGTATCAGAAGAGACAGGATTTATGGTGACGTGTCTTTAACTTACAAAATCAATAACGATCTTAAGGTTAAAGCTACTTATCGTAAAAACCAGTTAACAACCAACCAGGAAATCAAATACAAATCTGAGCTTGAGTTTGGATCAAACCAAATGTCTTTCAACCCATTCCAGGGTACAAATAAGGCAGCATATGGTGTTGTTAATACATTCAGCGATCGTCAGAACTATGAAGGTTTGATTTCTTACAGCAAAAAATACAAAAGTTTCCAGGTTAATGCTAATGCTGGTTTCGATATCTTAAAAACAAAAGCAAGAAATATCAACGCCAATACAATGGACGGTTTAAGTGCTCCAGGTTTATATGCTTTGTCTAACTCCAAGAGTGCGATCAATTATGGTAATTTAAGGCAAACATTCATACGCCGTGGTTTATTTATCCGTGCTGATGTTGGTTTCCGTAACTTCCTGTTCATCGAAGGAAGCTACAGGAGAGATCATACTTCAACCGAGCCTGCCGGACACTACATTGATTCTAAATCAGGTGGTCTGTCATTTGTATTCAGCGATCTTATCAGAAAAGCAGTTCCTTTCATTACCTATGGTAAAATCAGAGGTTCTATTGGTCAACTGTTAAATACACTGAATTACAACCAGCTGAATTCTTTGTATGGTATTGGTGTTCAACAATGGAATGGCAATATTACCACTACAGTTCCTAACAACCTTGTTGATCCTGCTTTACAGGGTGCAACCAATGTTGAAAAGGAAATTGGTTTAGAAATGCGTTTCCTCAAGAACAGGGTTGGTTTTAATGTTACATATTGGGACAGAACAAATAAAGATTTTCCTGTTGATTTAACAGTACCTTCTCAAACCGGATATACTTTAATATCTAAAAATGCAGGTGAGCTTGCTAAAAAAGGTTGGGACATTACAGGATTTGTTAAGCCTGTACAAAGCAAAAACCTTGATTGGGAAATATCAGCTACCTGGGGTTATTTAACCAGAAATGAAGTGGTTTCAATTTTCCCTGGCCTTAACAGGTTAAACTTAGACAGAACAGGTGCTTTTGCTACCAGTTCTGCTGCTTATGCAGTAAATGAAGTAGGACAGCCTTGGGGCCAGATATTTGGTGGTGGCATTAAAAAAGTAAACGGTGTACCTGAATTAACAGCTGCCGGTTTATATATTCGTCAAGCAGATACCAAATTTGGCAGTGCTTTACCACAATATACAGGTGGTGTACAAAATACATTCAACCTGTTTAAGCACTTTACAATCAATATAAATATTGACTATTCTTATGGCGGTAAATTCTTCTCTTTATCTGATCATTGGGGTACTTTCTCTGGTTTAACTGCCCGTACAGCTGAGCTGAACGATCGTGGTATTCCTTTGCGTGACCCGGTTGCTGATGGCGGTGGTGTACACGTATTTGGTGTAGATGCTACTGGTAAAGCAGTTGATTATTATGTTGATGGACAGACTTATTTCCACCAGTTCAGAACCAACAGTATTTCTGAGGACAACATATATGATCTGACTTTTGTTAAATTAAGAGAGTTAAGTTTAGGTTACAAAATTCCGGTTGAGAAATTAGGGATTGGTAAATATGTGAGAACTGCAATTTTCTCAGTTGTTTCACGTAACCCATGGTTAATTTATACAAAAAACAAAGGATTCGATCCATCTGAGATCAGTAATGTTTATGGTGAAGATGGACAGCTTCCAGGTACAAGATCAGTTGGTGTTAACTTAAAATTAGGATTCTAAAGTAATTCCTTAACAAGAATGAGGATGCTTCAAACTTAATTTTGCGTCTATTAACTACTAAAAAATAAAAAAATGAAAAATATATCAATAAAAAAGTTTGCAGCCGCTGCCCTTATCACTTCGGTGATAATGGGTACCGGATGTGCAAAAATTGACCAGTTTGGTGATATTAACCAAAACCCGAATGGTATTACTACACCGCTTCCGGCAGCATTATTTACGAATGCATTATCGCAGATGGGTAATATAGCAAGTGGTGTTGTTTCTGGTATCGGCTACAATCCAAGATCAGCTAACTATGCACAGTACATTGCTGAAAACCAGTACACGGACGTATCATTAATGGCTTTACCTCAATCAGAAATGGGTACAGCTTACAGTGGCCCGATGCAGGATATGCAAACAGTAATTGACTACAATTCAAACCCGGTTACAGCAGGAGCTGCTTCTGAGTTTGGTACAAATGCCAACCAGATCGGTATAGCCAAGGTAATTAAAGCCTATCTTTTTTGGATAACTACCGACAGGTGGGGAGATATTCCTTACAGTGAGGCATTAAAAGGAGCTTCTAACCTGGCACCTAAGTATGACAAACAGGAAGATATTTACTTTGATCTGATCAAAGAGTGTAAGGATGCAGCTGCTATGTTTGACCTATCTATGCCTAAAGTTGTTAAAGGCGATATTATGTATGGTGGCGACGTGTCTAAATGGAAAAGGCTTGCAAACAGTATGCGTATGTTAATGGCTATGCGATTAACCAATAAGTATCCTGCTGCAGGTGGTAAAGCTGCTGTTGAATTTGCCGATGCTGCTTCAGCTGCCGGAGGAATTATTGATGCTAATACTTACAATGCAACTATCAACTACCCAGGCGGTGGATTTAAAAACCCCTGGTACCTTACCTACGAAAGCCGTGATGATTATGCGTCGAGCAAAACCATGGGCGATGTTTTAGCTGGTTTGGGAGATACTCGTGGAGCTGCTTTTGGTACAAACGCCATTATGTTCCCGGTTGGTTTAACCAGGGATCTTGCGATTGCTTACGGTAATAGTGTTGGTAATGGTCAGTCAAGGGTTTTACGTGCAGACTTACGCCAGGCTAATTCGCCGTTGGTTGTAATTCCTGCTTCTTTAGTTTTATTGGCCAGGGCCGAGGCTAAAGAAAGATTATGGATCGCTGGCGGTACCGCAGGTGCTGAAGCCGATTATATTGCAGGTATTACTGCTTCTTATGCACAATGGGGCTTAACTGTTCCTGCAGCATACTTTACAGGGGCTGCCAACTATAATACCGGCGCAGGTGTACCTGGCAATATTGGTGCAGGTGCAGCGCCTTATGATAATTTCAGGGCAGCAAGCGGTAATGTTCAGGATGCGATTACTGCAGATAAGTTAGCCCGCATTGCCTTACAGTATTGGATCGCTGCATTTCCTAACGGAGATGAAGGATGGGCAAACTGGAGGAGAACCGGCGTTCCTAATTTGAAACTTACCAGGTTTGCCACCGGTCCATATGTTTTGCGCTGGGTTTATGGGGCTAATGATTATGCGCTAAATAATGCTGCCACTGTAGCCGCAGCCGCAGCAATAGGTGGAGATAAGCAGGAAACCAAAGTTTGGTGGGATAACTAATAAGAAATTTTAAACCATTCCGGTTTAATCAACCGGAATGGCTTTATATATAAGTTTCGTAAACAACACAAAAATCACTTAATATGAAATATTTAAACCTTACAAAGAACCTTGCTACAGTCGCAATGTTTTCTTTGGTATTTGTTGCCTGCGACAAGGCTAAAGTAGCTACTCCCATGGGCGACCAAGGACAAATCCTTGTAAAAATACTGGGTGGTGGTACACCGTCTGCAATAGTTAAAAAGCCTGTTGACTTTGTTCCAACCCCAACCAAAATTCTGGCTATTGAAGTGCGCAGGGATGTGCCTAACGAAACAGAATTGAATAAGACAATGGTGGTAACCGTAAAAGACGATACTGCTGCAGTAACAGCGGCGGGTTATTTACATTTACCAACAGCCTGGTTTACTACCCAGTCTGATGCTGTTAAAACCGGCGGACAAGGTGGTACTTTTACATTTACTTTTAAACCAGGTGAATTTTCTAAATCGCTTTATGTTACTATTCCTAATGCAACATTCTTAAATCCAAGTTCATTATATGGCGTAGGATTTACCATTTTGACTGCCGATGCAGGTGCTAAACTTTCTACACAAAAATCTGTTGTTGTAGAAATTGGTGCTAAAAACGACTGGGATGGTATTTACTCAAATTTACAAACCGGCGGTTTCCTTGATGTTACAAGCGCTACTTTAACACATTACAACGCCGACCAGGAATATGCATTGGTAACTGCAGGAGCAAGTACCTGTGTTGTTGTTAATAATGATCTAAACACCGGTTACCCAGGTTACCTGTTCCTGAATGCAGGTGCTGGTACTTACTATGGTGCTTATGGTCTAATTATTACATTCAACCCTGCAACAGGGGCTATAAGCGACCTGCATAATTACTATGGTCATCCAGGTTTTGCTGCTACAGGCGGAGGAGATCCTAATGCAGGAAGTGGACCCCCATTATATCAAGGAGCTGCACCCAATCTCCGCAGGGCTGTTTTAGACCCTTCTGGTGTAAATGCTGTACAGGGCAATAAGGATATCCTTATTAAACATTGGTTGGTACAAGCAAATTCAGTGCCTGCACCTCCACATATCCGTACTTATTTTGATGAAACCTGGAAGTATATTGGCCCAAGGTAATAATCATTTTAAAATACTTTTTACAAAGAGCCCCAATTTGGGGCTCTTTGTTTTTATCTTTGTAAAAAAATACACCATGAGTAATCTGCCTGAACAACCGAATCAAATCAATATAGAAATTTCTGAAGAAGTTTCAGAAGGTGAATATGCAAACCTGGCTATTATTACACATAGCCATGCCGAGTTTGTAATTGATTTTGTAAATGTAATGCCCGGTACGCCTAAAAGTAAAGTTAAAAGCCGTATAATACTTACCCCCTTTCACGCCAAGCGTTTTATGAAAGCTATGGTTGACAACGTAAAGAAGTTTGAAACCGCTAATGGAACTATACAGGATATGGAAGCAGTGGAAATACCATTTAATTTTGGAGGGCCAACAGCACAGGCATAAACTTGTTTGTTGTTTTGAGTTTTGCGTTTTACCGTTTCAACTCATTGTTACAGATTCTTACAATATTCCCTCATCTGCAAAGCTGTAAAAGCCTTCTTCACTTACAATAATGTGATCAATGACCTTTATATCCAGGTAATTGGCAGCCTCTTTAATCTTTTTTGTAAGTTCTTCATCTGCCCTGCTGGGTTGCAGGTTGCCTGAAGGATGATTATGGCATAGCACTATTGATGTAGCATCTTCTTCCAGGGCCTTTTTTAATATTATCCTGGGATCGGCTACAGTGCCAGTTATTCCCCCTTTGCTGATGATTTCAAAATGATTTATTTTATTGGCACGATTTAAAAAAACAACAGCAAAAACTTCGTAATTGTAATCTTTAAGTGTGGCTTGTAAATATTGAGCTATATCTCTGCTTGATCTCACAACAATTTTTTCTAATGAAGATGAAGCCTGCCTTCTTCTTCCCAATTCCAATGCTGCTGCAATTATTATTGATTTAGCCTGCCCAATACCCTTAACCTGTTTAAAATCGCTGAGAGATAATTTTCCAAGCTCATTTAAATTGTCTCCACCAAGTTTCAGTATTTCCCTGGCTAATTCAACGGCACTTTTATTCCTGCTGCCATTAGTTAGCAGTATTGCAAGTAATTCTGAATTACTTAATGTAATGGCGCCTTTTGCAACTAATTTTTCTCTTGGGCGGTCATCAATGGCCCAGTTTTTTATAGATGTGGAAGGCTTGTTGACATTTTCCATTGGTACTATATTAAATCATCTCAACTAAGTGATACTTTAGCGGATATATTCTTCACTTATCTCAATTTAACTATATATGGAATCAAATGCAAAAATTTTTTCAGGAACCGGTTCACAATACCTGGCAGAAAAAATTGCAAAAAAATTCGGAGAACCTTTAGGTAAAGTAAACATTCAGCGATTCAGCGATGGAGAAATTTATGTTGAGTTTAAAGAAAGTATCCGGGGCCAGTTCGTATTTTTAATCCAAAGTACTTATGCTCCATCAGATAATTTAATGGAATTGCTTTTAATGATCGATGCTGCTAAAAGGGCATCAGCATATAAAGTAATTGCAGTAATTCCATATTATGGCCTGGCCAGGCAGGATAGGAAAGATCGGCCAAGAGTTGCCATAGGATCGAAATTGGTTGCTAATATGCTTACAGCTGCTGGTGCAGATAGGGTAATTACGATGGATCTGCATGCTCCACAGATACAAGGGTATTTTGATATTCCGGTTGATCACCTTGATTCTTCTGCCATATTCATACCCTATATTGAAAACTTAAAACTGGCTAACCTAACTTTTGCAGCTCCGGATGTTGGTAGTGCAAACCGAATTCGTGAAATAGCCACGTATTTTGAATGTGAAATGGTTATTTGTGATAAACATCGTAAAAGAGCTAATGAAATTGCCAGTATGGTTGTAATTGGAGATGTGACTGACCGGGACGTTGTTTTAATTGATGATATATGCGATACAGGTGGAACATTGGCAAAAAGTGCAGGATTGATGAAAGACAATGGGGCCAGGAGTGTGAGGGCTTTATGTACCCATCCCGTATTAAGTGGTAATGCGTATAAAAATATAGAAAACAGTGTTTTGGAAGAACTGGTAGTATGTGATACAATACCTTTAAAAGGGGAATGCAATAAGATCAAGGTAATCTCCGTTGACGAGTTATTTGCAATTACGATACGTAATGCCCTTGAAAATAAGAGTATTAACAGCCTGTTTATGAGAAGCAGGATGGCTAATAAGAAATAACTGGAGTAATAATCAAATATTTGATAGTGGATAATTGAAAGCTTGTGCAAAAAAGCCTGATTATCCATTATTTCATTATATAATTATCCATTAATTGCCTACCTTTGCGCCTCATTAAAAAAATATAATAAAATGAAATCAATTACAATCGAAGGACAACTGAGGACCGACAGCGGAAAAAAAGCCACCCGCCAACTTCGCTCTCAGAAAATGGTGCCAGGTGTAATTTATGGTGGTTCTCAAGAGATCAATTTCTCTGCTCCTGCAACTGCTTTTAAAGACATCGTTTACACCCCGGAATTTATGGTGGCAAACATTACTATCGACGGTAAATCATACCGTTGTATTTTAAAAGATCTGCAGTTTCACAAAGTAACTGATCTGTTACTGCATGTTGACTTTTTAGAACTGGTAGAAGACAAAAAAGTAATTGCAACCTTACCACTTCATTTTACTGGTACCCCTGCCGGTGTAAAAGCTGGAGGAAAGCTTGTTCTGAAAATGAAATCGGTAAAAGTAAAAACGTTGCCTAAATATTTGAAAGAGCATATTGAGGTGAATATTGAAAAACTGGAGTTGAATGAAAATATCCGGGTTGAAGATATTCCAATGGAAAACATGGAAGTTCTGAATTCTCCACGTATTCCTATTGCGTCTGTAACCATGACAAGGCAATTGAAGCAGGAAGAATCAGCTGCTCCTAAAGCTGCTGCAGCTGCCCCAGCCGCAAAAGCGGCTGCTCCAGAAGCAAAAAAATAATCAATAAAAATTAGTATACCGAAGCCTTCCTTAACCAGGAAGGCTTTTTTGTAAATGGTACCTTAAAGCGGGAAAACTTTAATTACCTTTGCCCACTTAAAACCAGAAAAATGGGAATGGATAGAAATACGGTAATTGGCTTTGTGTTGATAGGGGCATTACTAATCGGCATGTTTATCATCAATAGCCGAAGCAACCAGGCATTTATGGCAGAGGAGAAAAGAAAGGCAGATTCAATTGCAGCTGCAAAACCAAAAGCTGATCCGGTTATAGCAAAGAGAGATTCAATTGTCCTCGATTCATTATTGGCTGCCAAACAAAAATTACCGCCGGTTTTTATTACTGATACTATCGAACATTTAGATACATTAGAAAACGATCTGTTGAAAATAGTTTTTACCAATAAAGGAGGACAACCCAAAACAGTTGAATTAAAGCAGTTTAAGAAATTTGATGGTAAGCCAATGATATTGGCTGATGGTAAGTTTAATAAATTGTCTTACAAAATTAATGTGGATAATAATAAAACTCCGGAAACTGCCGATATCACTTTTATAAGTAGTAAGAAAACAGTAAACGCCGATAAATCGCAAAGTATTTCTTTTGTGCTGAAAGATTCAACAGGTAGCGAAATTACACATCAATATATCCTCAAACCAGATAGCTATCTCGTTGATTTTAATATATCTATGACTGGTGCCGATAAATTGATTACTCAAAATACCATTAACCTTTTATGGCAGGTAGAAACGCCCCAGGTAGAAAAAGATATTAGTTACGAAAGGCAACAAACCCATATCAGTTATTTGGAAAATGGTGACTATGATTTTGAATATGTAGGTTCTGGTGACGATATGAAGTTTGATAAAAACCTGGAATGGCTTGCAGTAAAGCAACAGTTTTTTGTATCGGCTTTATCAGCTAAAAATAAATTTCAAAGCGGCCTTGTTGCTTGGGGCGTACCTGCAGATTCATTGCATATAATTACCCAAACAGTCGCTAATTTAAAAATACCGGTAACTAGTAATACTCCTGCAATACCTATGCAATTGTATTATGGTCCTAGTGATTATACGATTTTAGCTGCATCAAATAATAACATGCAAAACATCGTGCCTTACGGTAGTGGTGTATTCGCATTCGTTAAATATATTAACAGGCATTTCCTATTACCCGTTTTTGATTTTTTAAGGCGGCATATTGCAAGTATGGGTATGGTGATCTTATTACTAACTCTTTTGATCCGTTTGATCACTTCCCCGATCCTGTATAAAAGCTATTTAAGCGGTGCAAAAATGAAAGCGCTTAAACCTGAAATTGACAGGCTCAAAGAAAAACATGGTGATGATAAACAGGCTTTCAGTATGGATCAGATGAAACTCTGGAAATCGGCAGGGGTAAGCCCGCTTGGGGGCTGTTTACCGGCTTTGCTGCAGATTCCCATATTCATGTCATTATACTATTTCTTTCAATCCAATATTTCATTAAGGGGACAAAGTTTTTTATGGGCAAAAGATCTGGCCGCATATGACTCTATTGCTTCTCTACCATTCTCTATCCCTTTTTATGGAGATCATGTTAGTTTATTCACCATTACAGCAACTGTTACCAGTTTAATTATTTCTATTTACAGCATGAGTAACATGCAGGACAACAGTAACCCTGTGATGAAATATATGCCCTATATTTTTCCAGTATTGTTGTTAGGGGTGTTTAATAATCTTCCCGCAGCTTTAACATGGTATTATACGGTTTCCAATACTATAACCCTGATACTCCAGATCATCATACAGAAATATATCATCAACCACGAAAAGATTCTGGCTCAAATTGAAGAGAACCGGAAGAAACCGGTAAAACAAAGTAAGTTCCAGGAGCGCATGATGGCAATGCAGGAAAGCAATAAAAAACTCCAGGAGATGAAGAAAAAATCAGGAAAAAAATAATTGATAAGTTAAAGTTTTCACAACCTGCAAGGCATTACAGGCTTTGCAGGTTTTTTTATTTCGATAAATTAATTCTGGCATGGGTTTTATTACATAGTGTTTAATCTATTAAGATATTTAGTGAAATTGTATCTTTATAGAAATAACGAATACAATGAAAAAAAGTAAGAGGTTTATGTTAATAGCGGGTTTCATTATATGTTTTGCCTCTGCAAATGCACAACGGAATATTGCTGAAGCTACCATTGTTTATGATATGGTGATTCAAACCGGCAATAATGCCTCAAAACCAGGCGATGCATTGACGGGTGCTACAACTACAGTCTATCTGAAGGGAAATAATAACCGTACAGATATGACCAGTACATTAGGCAAGGAAAGTACTATATATAATTCTAAAACGAATAACGCAGTTATTTTAAAAGAATTTAGCGGACAAAAATTAATGATCACGCTTACAAAAGATAACTGGATCGCAAAGAATAAAATGTACAGTAATATTAAATTTGAACTAACAGGTGAGTCTAAAACGATAGGAGGATATAATACTAAAAAAGCAATTGCGAGGATGGCTGATGGTAAAACATTTGAAGTGTATTATACATCTGAATTGATGCCGACAAATAAGGAATACGATCTTACATTCAGTAATCTTCCAGGGCTTGCCATTCAATACGAAATTGAGTCAGGGAAAATGAAATTCAAATACACGCTTGCTAAAATAAATTATGATCCGGTGCAGGTCTCAATGTTCGATTTTCCTACATCGGGTTATAGAACTATGACCTATGAAGAGAATCAGAATCTGAAAAAAGGAAATTGATAAAAAAAATTGGGTGCAATAAAAAAGCTTGAAAATTTCAAGCTTTGATTAATGAGTTTTGATGATAAGTTTCACTCCGGTATATCCCTGTTTCATTTCCGGAACAGCAAAAACCTGTTTGTGTGGAATGATATAAACTGTATTGCCCTTTTGATACGTAAGTAATGTATTATTTAAATAAGAAGTACCGTTTACTTGTTGATTTGCGAGTAAACTACCTGTATATTTTAAACCGGTTTTTAGGTTAAGCGCAATTGAATTTCTTAGAGAATTCCCGGCGTTAATATTAAGAGCAACTTTAGATTTGTTCTTTTTTCCTATGCCTTTATCAGCCATAGCACTGAAACCTATGCCGCTAAGCATAAGAACTATCAGTATCATCTTGGCCTTTTTTAACATTGGGTTTTAATTTGTTAAACAAATATATTGAAAAATATCTGGTATTTCCATACCACTCATCAATTCTTTTTACATTCTTTTAACAGTAATATTTAAATATTGTTGCAAAAAGTTGATTTTTTCTTCAAAACTTCCTAATTTACAATAACCTACAGCCAATGAGTAAACATCCTTACCGCCAGGACAGAGAAGAAATAAAAGCATTACTCCAGCAATTTGATAATCTCAAAGCAGGCAAATCCAACTCATTTATTGAAGAAGATTCTTTTGAACGTATTATTGATTATTTTGATGAAAAGGAACAATTGAATCTGGCTTTGGAAGCTGCAGAGTACGGAATTGAGCAATATCCTTATTCAGCCATGCTTCTTTTAAAAAAAGCTGATATACTAATTGCACTCCGCCAGTATAAAGAAGCTTTATTTATACTTGAACAGGCCGAACTACTAGATAGCAGGGATACCAATCTTTTCATCTTAAAAACTGATGCCTACCTGGCCCTGGATATGCAACAGAAGGCAGCAGATGTTTTGGAAGCTGCAATTCATGATTTTGAAGGAGAAGAGCGGCTTGACCTGTTATTTGAACTGTCAGATGTATATGATGATTATGAGAATTTTGAAAAGGTTTTCGATTGCCTTAAAATGATCTTGGAACAGGATCCCAATAATGAAGAGGCACTATATAAAATATGCTTCTGGACCGATTTTACCGGCAGGAATGAAGAAGGGATACGTTTACATCAAAAGATAATTGATGAATTCCCATTTAATGAACTGGCATGGTTCAACCTGGCTGCTGCATACCAGGGTTTAAAATTATATGAGAAAGCCATTGACGCTTATGAGTATGCTATAGCCATTGATGAGAAATTTGACTTTGCCCTTCGAAATATGGGTGATGCCTATATACGCCTGCGCAGGTATAAAGATGCGGTTGAAGTTTTAGAAAGAGTATTAGAACTTGCCAGACCAGAAGATGTTATTTACGAAGCTATCGGTCATTGCTACGACAAAATGGGCAATTATGCCCAGGCCAGGTTCAATTATCGTAAAGCCAGCCATTTAAATAATGAGGATACACAATTAAATTATAAAATAGCATGTACCTACATGAATGAAGGTATTTGGGACAGTGCCATTAAAAATCTTGAAATAGCCATGCGTATCCACCGTATGCAACCGGAGTATAACCTGGCCATGGGCCAATGTTATATGGAACTGGATAAATTGGATGACGCCATTACTTATTTTGGAAATGTGGTAAGAGTGAGGCCCAAGAACATTAATGGCTGGATAGAATTATTGAAGTGCCTGTATAAAGCTGAAATGCTGGAAGAAGCTCTTGAATATGCAGGCTTTGCTTTTGAACAAACCGATGGAAAACCTATTTTCCTTTTTTACAAAAGTGCTGTTTTATATGCCATGGGCAAATCAAAGGAAGCGTTATTGCATTTAGAGACAGGTATGTCACGTAATCCAAAACTGATCAAGAAGTTTATAGAAATTAATCCTTCCATACTGCAGGTACAACAAGTTGTTGATCTGATCGCCAGGTATAAGAAGCGTAACTCGATCTGATTAATTTCCTTTTTTCAAAAACTGAACAATATTTTTATTACAGTGCATCGGTTATCTTTGCACTCCTAAATTATAGATGATGAATTTTAATCTTTCTCAAATACCCCAACGTAACCTGAAACCACGTGATCATGGAATTACCATGGTTATGGACAAAGGTTTAAGTGTGGAAGAAGCCAGGAACTTTATGAGTGCTACACATCCTCATGTTGATGTGGTTAAACTTGGTTTCGGTACTTCATATGTTACACCTAACCTGAAAGAAAAGCTGGAAATTTATCGCTCTTATGATATGCCCATATATTTTGGCGGTACCTTGTTTGAAGCATTTTTGATAAGGAACCAATTTGAAGATTATATCAATGTTTGTAAAGAATTTGGCGTGAGCTATATGGAAGTGAGTGATGGGTCTATTGAAATTCCACATGCTGAAAAATGTGGCTACATAGAAAAATTGGCCAAAGTAGGTGTTGTGCTGAGCGAAGTGGGTAGTAAAGATGCAACGCATATTATGCCACCCTATAAATGGATCGAACTGATGAGGGCAGAACTGGAAGCCGGCTCTACCTATGTAATTGCCGAAGCACGGGAAGCTGGTAACGTTGGTATTTACAGGGGTACCGGTGAAGTAAGAGAAGGTCTGGTGCAGGAAATTCTTACTCAGATACCGGAAGAAAAAATTATTTGGGAAGCACCACAAAAAGCACAACAACTTTACTTTTTGGAACTGATCGGTTGTAATGTAAACCTGGGGAATATTGCACCAAATGAAGTAATTCCACTGGAAGCAATGCGTATCGGTTTACGTGGCGATACTTTCCATTTATACCTGAATAAAGAAACGGTTTAATGAAAGCATACGGCCTTATTGGATACCCGTTAACGCACTCTTTTTCCAAACAATACTTTACAGAAAAAATAGAAAGAGAAGGAATAGCTGATGCCGTTTTTTATTCTTTTCCTTTAACGCAAATAGATGAACTGCCGGATCTGTTAAAAGATAATCCCCAACTCAAAGGATTGGCTGTAACCATTCCATACAAAGAGCAGGTGTTGAAATACGTTGATGTTTTGTCAGACGAAGTAAAACATATCGGTGCTGCCAATTGCATCAGGATCAGGAATAATAAATTAACTGCTTACAATACCGATATCATTGGCTTTGAAAGATCATTTGCAAAAAAACTAAACCCCAGCCATAATAAAGCTTTAATACTGGGAACAGGTGGCAGCTCAAAAGCTGTTCAATATGTTCTTGAAAAACTTGAGATTGAATTTTTAGTTGTCTCCAGGAATGAGCATGGTGATGAAAATTCTATTCAATACGATCAACTTTCCGAAGCAATTATAAATGAATACAGGATCATTATCAATACAACTCCACTCGGAATGTCGCCAGTTGAAGATACCTGCCCTGATCTGCCTTATGGCTTATTAAGTAATGATCACTATTTATACGACCTGGTGTATGTTCCAGCCAAAACTTTATTCCTGCAAAAAGGAGAGCAACAGGGAGCAACTATTGAGAACGGATTTGAAATGCTGATCATCCAGGCTGAAGAAAACTGGAGGATATGGAATGAGGATTAATTAAGCTTCCAGTATTGCTTTTAATTTTTCGGGGATTGATGCTACTTTTTTTGCATCATAATCATAACAAACCATACCGGTCTTTGCATTGGCCAGTAAAACATTTACATCATTGCGCTTTGTAAAAAGTTGATAATATAGTTCGAAACTAACCCTTGTTATTTCACCGGCACCCAGTTTCACTTCCACCACATCGCCGTAAAAAGATTCGCTTTTGAATTCAACAGCAAGATCACTCATGATCAAACCGATACCTTCAATCTTTAATTCGGTATAATCATACTGCTTCAGCCACTGCATTCTTGCTTCATGAATGATACTTACAAATGCATCATTGCCTACGTGATTGCCATAATTAATATCTGCAATCCTGATTGGCACAGCGAATGTTCCGATCGTTTTTTCAGGGATCTCTATTTTAATTCTTGCCATATCAATTGTTCAAAAATTGTATCAATTTTTCCATTGCTTTTTTTCTATGGCTGAATTTATTTTTCTCAGCCATATTCATTTCTGCAAATGTTGTATCACTTCCATCAGGTATAAAAACAGGGTCGTACCCAAAACCATTATTACCTTTTCTTTCAGCAATGATCTTGCCTGTACAAATTCCTTCAAAAAGATATTCCTTGCCTTCCAGTATCAGCGATATCACTGTTCTGAAACGGGCTGTTTTATCATCTGCAGATGCAAGTTTACCCAGCAGCTTTTCAATATTGTCATCAAAACCTCTGCTTTCACCGGCATAGCGTGCACTTTTTACTCCGGGCTCGCCATTTAATGCAACTACTTCCAAGCCAGTGTCTTCACTGAAGCAATTTTGCTTTGTAATTTCAAAAATGGTTTTCGATTTTTCTGTAGCGTTTGCTTCCAGCGTATCATGCGGCTCGGGGATATCAATATCAATACCGGCTTCTTTTAACGTAATGATATTAAAACGGCTGCCCAATACAGCCCTTACTTCTTCAACTTTGTTTTGATTATTAGTCGCAAATATGATACTGGTCATGTTTTTAAATTATCCTAATGCAAATATTTTTTTAAGGCAGTTCCACAATTTCATCTTTTCATCTTTATCAGCCTGTAATTCACTTAATGCAACCGATGAAAGATAAACCTGGTTATTGAATTGCTGTACCTGGTAATGCGGAAACTGAAGTGGTAGAGCAAGTGCATCTGCATCTAAACCAAATAAGAATATTTTTTCGGCCTTTAGTTGTTCAGTAATCGAAGCATACATCAGCCCGGGGTTTTTAGCAATATTGATCAATGCAATATCTGCCATGCTTAATTTACATGCCGTTAATATGCCTAGTAAAAAATTGAGTTCTTCATCTGGTAAGTAAATGGCAGATGAAGAATTAACCAGTATGGCTATCTTTTTTTGATTGTTACCTAAGCTTGCAATATTTCCGGTTTGTATATCATCTGAAACTGATTTGTCTGTTTCTAAGTCGTACAGGGATTTACTGTACAAACCCTGTAATAGGGTCGCCGGAAGTTGAATATTATCTAAACTCATGAATTGGCAATTTAAACTCTTGCTTTTTTCGTTTCTTTGCCGTAAAATTAACGAATATGATCGCTGCTGAAAATATTAATATTACGAAAGTAGAACAGAGTAAACTTACTGATATTAATCTTGAAAATATACCCTTTGGTAAATACTTTACCGATCATATGCTGGAAGTGGATTATGAAGACGGGGAATGGAAAAATGCAGAAATAAAACCTTATCAACCTTTATTACTTGATCCTTCCTTAGCAGCCCTGCATTACGGGCAGGCAATCTTTGAAGGCATAAAAGCTTACAAAAATGAAACAGGCGAGGTTTCTATCTTCCGCCCTATAGATAATTATAAGCGCTTTAATATTTCTGCCGAGAGGATGCAGATGCCACAGGTGCCCGAAGATATTTTTATGGAAGGCATGCGTATGCTGATAGAACTGGATAAGAACTGGATACCACAGCAGGAGGACCATTCTTTATACATCCGCCCATTTATGTTCAGCTGCGATCATATGATCGGTGTGAGGCCGAGCGAAAAGTATAAATTCATGATCATACTAAGCCCAACCGGGCCTTATTATAATATGCCCATGCGTATTTATGTAGAGGAGCATTATGTAAGAGCTGTACCTGGTGGAGTTGGATATGCAAAAGCTGCCGGTAATTATGGTGGTGCTATGTATGCAACCGCACAGGCAAAGCTTAAGGGCTACGACCAGGTTTTATGGACGGATGCTTTTGAACATAAATATGTACAGGAATGCGGAACAATGAATGTGTTCTTTGTTATCGGCAACACGGTTATTACACCCGATCTAAAGGAAGGGACTATCCTGGCGGGTGTAACCAGGGATAGTACCATGGTGATGTTAAAAGAGATGGGTTTCCAGGTAGAAGAAAGAGCGTTGAGTATAGATGACGTTATTTCAGCATACAATGCCGGGATTTTATACGAGGTTTTTGGAACTGGTACTGCTGCCACCATATCTATGATAAAAGAGCTGAGATACAAGGATTTTGTAATGGAATTTGATGTAGACAGCTGGAAAACAGCCCCGGAAGTAAAAAGAAGGTTAAATGCCATCCGTTACGGGCAAATACCCGATAACCATGGCTGGATGCATAAAATTTAAGCTGATAAAGCCGATATATTCACACTAAAACCGCCTTCCCAAGCTGTTTTTTTGTTGGATGTTAATAAAATTTGATTTTTTTTACTTTTTAGTTTCCAAAATCAAATCATAAATCCTACCTTTGCCGTCCGAAAAATAAACGGTACATAAATGCCAACAATACAACAATTAGTTAGAAAAGGAAGAGAAGTAATTAAAGCTAAAAGCAAATCAAGGGCTTTGGACAGTTGTCCGCAGCGCCGTGGTGTATGTACAAGGGTGTACACAACCACGCCTAAAAAGCCAAACTCTGCTTTGCGTAAAGTTGCTAAAGTACGTTTGACCAATAAGATTGAGGTTATTGCCTATATTCCGGGTGAAGGCCACAATTTACAGGAACACAGTATCGTGTTGATACGTGGCGGAAGGGTAAAAGACTTACCGGGTGTACGTTACCATATTGTACGTGGTAGCTTAGATACTGCCGGTGTAAAAGACCGTAAACAAAGCCGCAGTAAATACGGAACTAAAAAAGCTAAAAAATAATCCTTCGACTCCGCTCAGGACTGATTCTCCCGGGCAATAAGATAAAAATAAACAACAATGAGGAAGACACAACCGAAAAAGATTCCATTAGCACCAGATCCTAAATTCAACGACAAGCTGGTTACACGTTTTGTAAACAACCTGATGTGGGAAGGTAAAAAGAGTGGTGCATACATTATATTTTACAATGCTTTGGATAAAGTTGCCAAGCAAACCGGTGAAGATGGATATGAAGTTTGGAAAAAAGCCTTGACTAACATCACTCCTGGTGTTGAAGTACGTAGCCGCCGTATTGGTGGTGCTACTTTCCAGATCCCGTCTGAAGTACGTGCAGACAGGAAAATTTCTTTGAGCATCAAGTGGATGATCAAATACAGCCGTGACCGAAACGGCCGCAGCATGGCTGATAAATTAGCCAATGAGATCGTTGCTGCAAGCAAAGGTGAAGGAGCTTCATTCAAAAAGAAAGAAGATACACACCGTATGGCTGAAGCTAATAAAGCTTTCGCTCACTTCAGGATCTAATGTTAAAATCAGCAATATATTCAAGAGCCATCCGTTTTTCGGATGGCTTTTTTGTTGTTTAATAGCTTTGCTATGTAAAAAATAGCTCGTACCTTTGCGGCGCTAAAAGGTAAGCAGTGTTTGGATTGAGCTTTACTTATTTAGCATACCATGAGAGTAGTGTCAATCATATTAACCCCGGTTCGCTTACAGCGTTCTTAATTACAGGGGTATGCTTTTTTAAAAAAAGCAAAAAGATCAGCAAAGAAATACAGTACAAGAGTGCGACGCCAATGAAGCTTAATCCTTCGACACCGCTCAGGATAATTCAAAAGCCGGGCTCATGAAAATAAAAATTAAAAATACAAATTAGAAAAAATGGGAGATTTACGTTATCAACGAAACTTTGGAATTGCCGCCCACATTGATGCCGGTAAAACCACTACCACCGAGCGTATATTGTATTATACCGGTGTAAATCATAAAATTGGTGAGGTGCATGATGGCGCTGCTACCATGGACTGGATGGCACAGGAACAGGAAAGAGGTATCACTATTACCAGTGCTGCTACTACCTGCTTTTGGAACTTCCCAATGGCGAATGGTAAAAAATTACCTGATACCCATCAATACAAATTCAACATTATCGATACTCCGGGCCACGTGGATTTTACTGTAGAGGTAGAGCGTTCTTTACGTGTATTGGATGGTTTACTGGCTTTGTTCTGCGCTGTATCTGGTGTAGAACCACAGAGTGAAACCGTTTGGCGCCAGGCCAACCGTTACAAAGTGCCACGTATTGGTTTTGTAAATAAAATGGACCGCAGTGGTGCCGATTTCTTAAATGTTGTAAAGCAAATTAAAGAAATGCTGGGTGCCAAAGCTGTGCCTTTACAATTACCGATCGGTGCCGAAGATAATTTCAAAGGTGTGGTTGATCTGATCACTATGAAGGGAATGGTTTGGGATGAAGCCGGACAGGGTATGACTTTTAACGAAGTGCCCATTCCGGAAGATATGATCGAAGAAGTGAACGAATGGAGACAACATTTGATCGAGGCTGTTGCTGATTACGATGATAACCTGTTGGAAAAATTCTTTGATGATCCTAACACGATCACCGAAGCTGAAATTCATGAAGCTATCCGTAAAGCAACCATTGATATTTCTATCATCCCGATGATGTGTGGTTCATCTTTCAAAAACAAAGGTGTACAAACTGCATTGGATGCCATCGTTCGCTACCTGCCTGGTCCTTTGGATATTGAAGCGGTTAAAGGAACCAATCCTGATACCGGTGAAGAATTACTGCGTCATGCAGATCCAAAAGAACCATTCAGTGCTTTGGCATTTAAGATCATGACCGATCCATTTGTGGGACGTTTAGCATTCTTCAGGGCTTATAGCGGCCGTTTGGATTCTGGTTCTTATGTTCTGAATACCCGTACAGGTAAAAAAGAACGTATCAGCCGTATCATGCAGATGCATGCCAACAAACAAAACCCGGTTGATTTTATTGAAGCCGGTGATATTGGTGCTGCTGTAGGTTTTAAGGATATTAAAACCGGTGATACCCTTTGTAACGAAGACAACCCGATCGTACTGGAAGCGATGACCTTCCCTGAACCGGTTATCTCTGTTGCGGTTGAACCAAAAACACAGGCCGACGTTGATAAAATGGGTATGGCAATTGCCAAACTGGTAGAGGAAGATCCTACATTACGTGTTAAGACTGACGAAGAAACCGGCCAGACCATTTTAAGTGGTATGGGTGAGTTACACCTCGAGATCATTGTTGACCGTATGCGTCGTGAGTTTAAAGTTGAAATTAACCAGGGTGCTCCACAGGTTGCTTATAAAGAAGCATTCCATAATTCAGTTGAGCACAGGGAAACGTTGAAGAAACAAACCGGTGGTCGTGGTAAATTTGCCGATATCATTTTTGAGATCGGGCCCGCTGACCCCGAGTTTTTGAGCGATAAAGAGATCAACAAAGGAAGTAATTTCCAGTTTGTGAACGGTTTGTTTGGTGGTAGTATTCCAAAAGAATTTGTACCGGCCATTCAAAAAGGTTTTGAAACTGCAATGACTACCGGAGTACTGGCAGGCTATCCAATGGAGAGTATGAAAGTACGTGTGTTTGATGGCTCTTTCCACCAGGTGGATAGTGATGCGATGAGTTTTGAACTTTGTGCAAAACAAGGATACCGTGAAGCCGGCCGTAAAGCAAAACCTGTTTTACTGGAACCGATCATGAAAGTGGAAGTATTAACACCAGACCAGTACATGGGTGATGTTACAGGTGACTTGAACCGCCGCCGTGGTATGCTGGAAGGTATGGATAGCAAACATGGTGTACAGGTTATTAAAGCCAAAGTGCCATTAAGCGAAATGTTTGGTTATGTAACGCAGTTGCGTTCATTATCAAGCGGCCGTGCTACTTCTACCATGGAGTTCAGCCATTACTCTCCTGCACCAAATAATATTGCAGAAGAAGTGATAGCTAAACAAAAAGGTAAGGTGAAAGTTGGAGAAGAGTAATCAACAATTTTTAAACTCTTAATAATAAAAGCCCCATTCTGAAAAGGATGGGGTTTTTGTTTTTGCAGATCAAATAACGGGCAAGATTTTCCTCATTTTTTTAACGAAATATTTATTTCGTATGTTTATTTAAGTGTACTTATAGGTATAAAAAATAAGGATTTTATTAATGCAAATTGGCACAGTAAATGTTTTATTAAAATATCTGTTCAATATTGAATAGTGGCCTAAGAAAAGTTAAAAGAGCAATTTATTTTAAACCGATATTTTTTTCGCAGGTCATAACATTAAATCAAAATTTTATTTTTATGAAGAAGGTTATTTTAAAAATGATAATGATAGTAGCGATGGCGCTGTCATTTTCAGCAGCGGATGCCCAGATTTATGTGAAGGTACGTCCTCAGCATAAGGTTATAAAAGCCAGGCCTCCACGTCCTTCAAATACCCATGTATGGATCAGTGGGGAGTGGACATGGGGAAGTGGACGTTATAACTACAGGGACGGCTATTGGGACCGCCCAAGGTATAATAACGACCGTTGGATAGAAGGACGTTGGAAAAATACCCGCAGGGGTTGGGTATGGGTACCCGGTCATTGGAGAAGAAGGTAAATTGTTTAAAAACAATGTGATCAAAGTAACAAGCCTGTGTATTGCACAGGCTTGTTACTTTTGGCATAATCTTGGCTTATAAACTATATCCTTATAAAAAATAAAAACATGAAAAAACTGATTCCGGCAATACTCCTTATCATCACACTACCCACTTTTGCGCAGCGTAACAAACCGGAAGGCGAACAGGAAAATTTTTTCAGGATTGGTGTAAAAGGCGGCGCTAACATTAATAAAATAAGTGGCAAATCTTATAAGGAAGGATTTAATTTCAATTTCCAGGCCGGTATTTTTTTACAGTTCAATTTCAGCAATACTTTTGGATTGCAGCCTGAGGTTAATTTTGTACAAAGTTCATCAGAGTTCAGCAATGATCCCAATGATATTTATGACGATCTTTTCCTGGGGGGCAGCCAGAAAAAATCAAAACTGAATTTCCTGGAAGTACCTGTGCTATTAAATATCAATGTAGGTGAAAGCAAAAGGGTGAAACTGCAGATCGGGCCTGCTTATGGCGGCTTGCTTAAACAAACAGTTGACAGCCTGAAGAACAATGGCGATATTTATAAGAACGGCGAGTGGTCGGCCATTGGCGGCTTATGGATACAGTTGCCTTTAGTGAACATTGGCGCCAGGTATAAGCTTGGACTAACCGATCTGAATGGAATTGATAACCAGCAAAAATGGAAAAGCCAGAGCATACAGGTTTTTGTAGGGCTTACTTTTTAAAATTCAAAAGGCAAAATTCAAAAGAAAAAAACTGGTAACGAACAACGCTTCCAACGAGAAACAAGAAACGGTAAGTATTGCATTTGTAAAAATCCCTTTGTACTTTAGTTTTCATAATCATGCGCTATGCAAAACATACGATTAGAAAACATGTTGCTGATTGATATTGAAACAGTATCGGAACAGGCAGTATTTGGTACGTTGAATGAAGACTGGCAGCAACTCTGGAAAGAAAAAGTACAACGAACCCTGCCGGAAGATATAACCCCCGAAGAATTTTACCCGCAGCGTGCCGGCGTGATGGCCGAGTTCGCAAAAGTGATCTGCATCAGCGTAGGGTATTTTAAACGTGAGGGTAAAGCCATCCAGTTACGGGTAAAATCTTTTTATGGTGATGATGAAAAAATATTGCTGCAGGATTTTATTGCTGCACTGCAAAAGATGGAAACCAATAATAACAAATGGAGTTTTACAGGCCATAACATCAAAGAGTTTGACATTCCTTTTATTTGCCGGCGCTTACTGATTAACAGTTTATCTATTCCTCCTTTTCTTGATTTCCAGAATATGAAACCCTGGGAAACGAATATGATCGATACATTCCAGTACTGGCGTTTTGGCGATTATAAACAATACACTTCCTTAAAATTACTGGCCGCTGCATTGAATGTACCATCTCCAAAAGATGATATTGATGGAAGCATGGTGGGTGAAGTGTATTGGGTGGAACAGAACCTGGAACGTATTGTTACCTACTGCCAGAAAGATGTGATAACAACTGCCAATATTGTTTTGCGGTTTAAAAATATGCCTTTACTTGAAGATGGTGCTGTTGAAATTGTGAAATAGATTTATTACACGAATTAATAGCACGAATTACACGAATTTGTTGGAATTACTGTAAGATGATTTTTTGTGTAGCTACTTCACCGGCATTGCTTATCTTAATATAATACAACCCTCTTGCAAATGCCGATGTATTGATATTGAACCTGGAAAGTTTTGTTTTTTCTGTAAAGACAAGATTACCTGACGCATTAAAAAGCTGTATAGTTGAAGCTGCATTGCTTATTTTATCAAGGGTAATAGTGATCAGGTCTTTTGCCGGATTGGGTGCAACAGTTATGGTGTAACCCAGGTCAAAACTCACCCTTCTTACAACCGATATCTGTAACTTACCGTCTTTATCAACCTGTTTAATGCGGTAGTAACCGGTACCATTCAATGGTAAATTATCATAAGCAGTATATTCCAAATGATTGCTGCTGCTACCTGCTGCTGCCATGCTGGCAATGCTTTGCCAGCTTCTGCCATCAGGCGATCTTTCAATAATAAAATGGCTGCTGTTTATTTCCTGCTCAGTACTCCAACTCAGTTTTACTGCTTTATCCTGTTTTTGTGCAGTGAAGAAACCAAAACTTATGGGCAGTGCAGCCAGGTCGGCACGGGTGTACCAAACCGGTGCAGTAACTATCCTGCTGCTGCCATTGGTAATATCAATATAATAATAACCGGTGGCAAGGTTGGCCAGGTTATCATCAATATAAAGCAAGCTGCTTCCGGTAGCCGAATATATTTCTGCAGCATTTATATTACTTCCGGGAACACCAAACATTACTTTAATAATTGCTCCGGCAGTTGACGTGGAAACATCCGTAAGATTAACTGCAATAACCGGCGCACCCGCAGCAACCAGGCTGCTACCCATGATCTTCGTGTTTACCGTAAAATCAACTTTGGTATCACAATCCTGTGTGGCATACACATGCATGTTGCGGAAACCACTGATGATATTTGTTTTTGATAATGACGATGCTACAACAGCCGACCTTGAATAAGTTGTTCTTCCAAATGTGGTATTGTGATTGTCATGATCGATCGTTGGTGCAAGATGATAACCTTTTGCCAGTAACTTTTGATAATACCACAAATAACCCATGGAAGAAGGAGGATTACTGTAAGTGGTATTGGTAGAAGTTGAAGGCCCGTTTTCTACCGCTGTAGCACTCACAGCTGCATCGAATGTAGAATTATATGCAATGTTAGCAAGATCGCCATAATCATGATCGTCAGGGTGTGCAAGCGAAGCAAAAGTATTTGTAGCGCTGTTGTTATTCACTGTTTGAAACAAGCCTGTGCCGCTGCTATAATCTGATTTGGCAATAAACTCGTTATAATTACTGGTGGCACCCCAGGTACCACTGCCGGTTTCCCAACCCCATAAATTATTCATACCATCACCATAAACCAGCACGTGACCACCATTGCTGATAACACCCCATTCCATACCATACAATGCAATAAAAGATGGATTTGCAATGGTGAAATTGGCTGCCTGCGTTATACCCAAACCATAAGTGCTTAACCTGTTGCCGGGGTTATTGTTTGATGTATAATGATTGTGTTCAGATATGCCGAGAAAATCCATGCATTGCGATGACATGGCATAAGTGTAATTGTCAAAAGGTGTGTAGCCAGGATTATCTACATTACCATCCGAATAATCAGAATGGGCATGCAGGTTGCCAAAATAATAATTGTTTGCCGGGTCGTTGGTTGTAGTTGCATTTCCTTCCAACGGGTTTGTGGTTAAATATTTTGTGCCGCCACTGCATAATTTATTAAATGCAAAAACGTAAAAATAATAAGCTGTACTTCCTGTGAGGCCCTGTGTTAAAAAACTTTTCTCACTATTGTTAGAAATTACAAATCCTCCACCAATACCATCTCCTACATTATAGTCAGTATTGTTTACCGGCGTTGCCGATAAGGTAGGATTAAGACTCCTGATCACCAGGTATGCGTCGCATCCGCTGCCGGGATTAAATGACCCTGCAATGGCATTGCCGGAAGCTGTAAATGAGATCCTGGCTGGTTGTGCTGTTGGTACAGTACAGGGCGATAAATTGGCTGTAGATATTGACCCACTTAACGGACCCACAACATTATATGCAGGGCCATTACTGCAATTAATATTGTTGTAACTGAAAATATAAAAATAGTAAAGGGTAAGGGTTGATAAACCGGTTGCTGTAAAACCGGTTAAATTGTTTTGCTGAACAACTGTTGCATTGCCGAGGATATTTCCCGGAGCATAGCTTATGCCATTAACCGGATCGTTGGTTAACGACGCAGCCGTACTTCTCAAAACCAAATATCCATCTGTAGCTGCCGCAGCAGTAAATGAACCTTGTATTGAGTTTACGGTAACTGTTCCAAAGTTTAAAACAGTCGGCTGATCTGCAGGTGTGGTACATGGCGGAAGTGCAGCTATCGTTGTTGCATTTGCTTCAAGCGGGTTTACAGTTAAATATTTTACGCTGCCAATACAAACGTTATTAAACGAGAAAACATAAAAATAATAAGTGGCAGATGCTGACAAGCCTGTTGCAGAAAAAGTCAGTGCATTGCTATTGGAGATAACATAACCATCACCTACATTATCGCCCAGGTTATAAGTAACACCATCAACCGGTAAAGAAGTAAGGCTGTTGCTGTTACTTACAATAACAAGATAACTGTTTGGTGCCGGGCTTGCTGCAGAAAAACTTCCGTCAATACTGCTACTGGTTATTGTTCCAAAAACCACATTAGATGGTTGTGCAGTTGGTGTTACACAAGGTGTATTGGCAACCGCTGTTACCGAGATATTATCAATACTGATCTTAGGCCTTGCACCGGTAGCGCCGCCTGTTCCGTTATGATAATAAAAACTAAGCCGGGCTGTTGCAGAATTATTAAATGCTGCCGGTAATGCAACATTGGTAATGCTTCCCGATGCAGCAACATTATTTGTAAAATTTAAAACAAAAGCTGCGGTTACATCAGTAAAACTTGTACCGTCGGTGCTGGCATAAACCCTTAAAGAACCATTGCGGCCACCGGCCCCGCTAAAAATAACAGACCAGTCGTAACTAAGTGTGCCGGCATCCACGCCTGTAAAATCCATGAAAAGATCTATGGCTGCTGAAGATGTATTATCTGTTGTACCGGTAGATACCAGTACAATTGAGTTGGTTGGTACGGCCTGGTCGGTTCCTCTTTGAACACCGCCTGCACTTCCAATAGAAAAAACGGCTGTATTGGTAGTTATTTTTGTTGCATTAGGAATGGTTAGAGCCCCTCCACCAATTGCAACAGATGTAAAACGGTTGGCACCGGTACCTGCTGCAAAATTATTTGTCCAGTTTGCAATGTCGTTAAAGTTTTCGGTATAGGTAAGCGATGGCTGCGATACCATGGGCACAGGCGTTTGTGCAAAGGATACTGACGCTAACAACAAAAATGATAGTAACTGTATAGATCTCATCTTGAACCGGTATTTCTGAAAAGGATATTTGATTGGTTAAAATGGTTTTGCAAAACTATTGTAAATAAATCTAAGCACCTCCCATATATACCGCCTGGTGGGAAAATTTAACCTAAAAATGAGGTTGTAAACCCCATGGATGCGGTTGTAAACCTCATGCATGGGGTCCTGAACCCCAAAAATGAGGTTGTATAACCTCAAAAATGGGGTTACCTAACGTCAAATTTGGGGTTGGGAACCCCAAAAATGGGGTTGTACAACGTCAAAAATGAGGTTACCCAACCCCAACCATTGGGTTATACAACGTAAAAAATGGGGGTAGATATATTGATGAGAGCCAGATAGGGTGAGTCACCCCTGAAGGGTGGCTCACCCGGTTAATCATTTATTCTTCATAAAAGCAGTGAGCCACCCTTTGGGGTGACTCACTGTGTTCTAATTAGTTTATATAGCCAGCGTATTAATTCACTTTCTTCAACATAGTAACATACACAGGAAAATGATCACTGTAACCATAGTTGTACGTGGTACCATCCCAGGTTCTTTTTGGATAACCCTTGTACTTACCGGTTTTTTGTACCAGGAACTCCCGGTTAAAAATATTGGCTTTGTAAAAATGATAACCCGCCTGGGTTTTATCAAGCCATGCTTTTGATATAACTACCTGGTCAAAAAGCCCCCAACTATCCTGGTAAGCAATGGTGCCAATCCCTTTTTTATAAAAGTCGTACCAGGGATTGTAAAGGCCGCCATCTTTTAAACCATCTATACTTCCTTTTGCATTTAATACCTTGGTCATGCTTGGGCTTACGGGGTCATCGTTCAAATCGCCCATGATCACGATCTTAGATTGTATATTGACCGCCATTAACGAATCAACCACACGCCTGACCACACCAGCTGCGGCAGCCCTTGCCGGGGCCGAGCGTTCCTCACCGCCAGAGCGGGAAGGCCAGTGGCCAACCATCACATGCACTGTATCTCCATCCATAATTCCTTTTGCATACAATATGTCACGGGTCTTATAAGAGTCTTTTGATCCGCCGGGGAGTTGTACATAAAGATTTGTACTGTACAAGGGTATAAAATATTTAGGGTTGTAGAGTAAGCCTACATCAATACCCCTGATATCGGGTGAATCGTAATGGATCACCTTCAGATTCCTCCCTTTTAAATTCTTGTGTTTTACCAGTATGTTCAGCACGGTGTCGTTCTCAATTTCGGCAACGCCCAGTAAAGCCAGGCCATCAGGGTTAAGGTCGGTGCCCATTTGCTCAATCACCGAACTCAGGCGGTCAACTTTATCTAAAAAGATACGGGTGTTGTAATGCCGTTCACTGTTCGGCAAAAATTCCTCATCATCCACTTTAGGATTATTAACCGTATCATAATAATTTTCAAGATTATAAAACCCGATCAACGAAGGTTTGAAATTTTCTTTCTGTGCGTAACCTGTTGAAACCGACAGGATTGCAATTGCAAAAATCGTTAAAACTTTATTCATAGCATTTTCTGATAATGAACAAAGGTATATATATGTATTGCAGGATAAGAATTTCAATATGATTAATATGTTAAACCTGAAAAAATATGGTCAAAAACCCACGAATAGCCTACATTTGCTCGATTTTTTTAACAAAACACCTATATGAGTAAAATTAAACATTGCTTTCTTGTGGGATTGCTGCTTGGAGGTTTGATGCCTTCGGCATTTTCGCAGGTAGAACCTAAGACAACACCTATCGTTCCGGACACAACAATTATTGAAACACTTAATGAAACCAACACGGATAATATACCGGTAGTTTCATTGGATGAAAATGACGGGCAGGATGGAAGTGCACAGAATATTTCTTCTCAGCTTGGTGCAGGCAGGGATCCTTTCTTAAACGCTGCTACTTTTAAATTTGGTGCAGTTCGTTTCCGTATCAGGGGATATGATGCTGATAATTTCAACACATATATCAACGGATCGCCCATGGAAAACCTGGACAATGGGTTTACCCCTTACGGGCAATGGGGCGGATTGAATGATGTGCTGCGTAACCGGGAGTCAACATCAGGATTAAAATCTACAACCTTTGGTTATGGAGACATTGGGGGTTCAACCTTTTTTGATACCAGGGCTTCTTACCAACGTAAGCAAACCAGCATCAACTATGCATCATCAAACCGTAACTACAATAACCGTATCATGCTTACGCATTCAACCGGTTTAAACAGCAAGGGCTGGGCATTTTCTTTTTCTGCATCACGCCGCTGGGCTACCGAAGGGTATAGTGACGGAACTTATTATGATGGCTGGTCTTTCTTTGTAGGTGCTGACAAACGGTTTAACGACAGGCACCTGTTATCATTTGTAGCTTTTGGTACACCAACCGAGAATGGCCGCCAAGGTTCATCCACACAGGAAATGCTGAATATAGCAGGTACAAATTATTACAATCCTTACTGGGGATACCAGAACGGTAAAAAAAGAAACGCCAGTGTTGCAAAATCTTTTCAGCCTGTTGGTATTTTAACCCACGACTGGAAAATATCTGATAAAACATCATTGTTAACATCTGCGGGCATTACTTATGGTAAAAGAAGCTTATCTGGTCTTGACTGGTACAATGCTGCCGATCCAAGGCCGGATTATTACCGTTATTTACCGAGCTACCAACTTGACCCTGTATATGGCGAACAGGTGCGCCAGGAAATGCTAACTAATGTAAATAAGCGCCAGATAAACTGGGATGGTTTATACACTACCAACTACAACTCTTTTGATGTGGTACGTAATGTAGGAGGTATTTTGGGTAATGATGTTTCGGGCAAAAGGTCGCATTATATTATTGAAGACCGGATAATCAATACAACAAAATATAATTTCAACAGTACGCTTAACAGTGCTGTTTCGGAGAATATTGCTTTTACTGCAGGTATAACTTACCAGTCACAAAACAATCATTATTATAAAGAAGTAGATGATCTGCTGGGTGGCGAATTTTATGTTGATGTGAACCAGTTTGCAGAAAGAGACTTTCCTTCCAATCCAAATGCCGGGCAAAACGACCTGAACAACCCAACGAGGATCGTAAAAGAAGGCGATAAATTCGGATATAATTATGACCTCAATATTAAAAAAGGGTCAGTTTGGCTGCAGGGTGTTTTTAAATTCCGCAAGATCGATGTGTTTGTTGCAACTGAGCATACCTATACCAGCTTTTTCCGCTATGGAAATATAAAAACAGGCTTGTTTCCTGATAACTCTTATGGAAAATCAGCCACCTACAACTTTTATAATTCAAGCATCAAAGGAGGTTTAACATATAAAATTGATGGCCGTAATTACATTTTTGCCAACGGATCTTACGGGTCCCGTGCGCCATTTTTCGAAAATGCTTTTCTTGCTCCCAGAACAAGGGATTTTGTGCAGGAGAACCTGAAATCGGAAGAAATTCTTTCTGTGGAAGGTGGTTATGTGATGAATGCACCTAAATTAAAAATAAGGGCTACCGGTTATTACACCCAATTTAAAAACCAGCTGAACGTACTTACTTTTTATAATGATGATTTTAAGAATTTTGTAAACTACGCTTTAAGCAATATAGGAAAAGTACATGCCGGCCTCGAATTTGGTTTAGAAGCCAAATTATATAAGGGCCTGAGTTTAACTGCAGCTGCAGCTATCGGGCAGTATACCTACAATACACGCCAGAGTGCCACTGTAACAGCAGATAACAGCGCACTTGTGTTTGAAAAGAACACGGTGATCTATACAAAAGATTTTTATGTACCTACTCCGCAGCAGGCTTATACTATCGGGCTGGATTACCGTTCACCAAAATTCTGGTTCATTAATGTGAACTTCAATTATTTTGATAAGATGTACCTTGATTTTAATCCTATACGCAGAACAGAAAATGCTGTAAGCGGCGTACCGGAAGGTTCTGAACTATGGCGCAGCATTATTGACCAGACTCAATTAAAATCACAATATACACTTGATGCCTTTGCAGGATATTCCTGGTTAATGAACAGGAAATTCAGATCATTAAAGAAAAGACATTACCTGGTGTTTAATGTGGGCGTAAACAATATTTTAAACAATACCAATATCGTATCGGGTGGTTTTGAACAACTCCGTTTTGATTTTGCACAAAAGAATATTGAAAAATTCGGCAATCGTAATTTTTATGCTTACGGCATCAATTATTTCGCAAGTGTAGGACTCCGTTTTTAATATACAGTACAACAACTAAATAAACTTTTTAAAATAAACATTATGAACAAGATATTTAAATTAATGACTGCGGTAATGATGGTTTTAACAGCCGTTACATTCAGTGCCTGTAAAAAAACTTTTGATAACCCGCCCGGCCCTGGCGATCCGGCTATTGTTGCCAACACGTCTATAAAAGACCTGAAGGCAATGCATACTTCATCTGGTGCATATAATGTTATTACAACTGACCTGGTCATTTCGGGCGTTGTTGTTGCAGATGACAAAAGCGGTAATTTATACAAGCAATTATTTATAGAAGATGCAACAGGTGGATTACAGATCCTCCTGGATGCAACAAACCTGTATGGCACATATCCTGTTGGCCGCAGGATCTTTATACGCTGCAACGGCCTTTGCATAACAGATTATAACGGAACCATGCAACTGGGCGTAAAAGCTACTGTGGCCGGTTCTCCATCAGTTGAAGGTATTCCCGGTGCATTGATAGATAAGTATGTAGTTGGCGGATCGATCAATAATCCTGTTGTTCCGCACGTGGTAACAATAGCACAGCTTACAACCAATATGCAGGACAGGTACCTCGGTACTTTAATACAGCTTGATGAGTTTGCTTTTACAAATCTCAACACAACTTATTCTGATACTTCTGCTTACAAAAGCACAGTGAACCTGGATATAAAAAACTGTTCTAATCAAACCATCATTGTTCGTACAAGTGCTTATTCAAATTTTGCTGCAAAAAAAGTAGCACAGGGCCGTGGAAGCATTTATGCTATTTACACCACATTTGGATCAACCAAGCAGCTGATCATCAGGGATACTGCCGATGTAAAATTCACCAATCCTTATCCATGTGCATTACCTCCGGGAACTTTATTTAATGAAGATTTTGAAAGCCTGACAACGCCAACAACTTTCCCTTACACAATAATTGGATTACCAGGTTGGAATAATGCAGCACAGGCTGCCAGCGAATTGTGGACGGCGAGAACTTTCAGCTCAAATAAGTATGCTTACATGAGTGGATTTGGAACCGGCGCAGCTGCTGTAACAACATGGCTGGTTACTCCTGGTATTGCTTTAACAGGAACAACTAAAACGCTTACATTTAAAACAATACAAGGATTTATATTAACAACTACCCCGGGTGGTACAAATGTAGAAGCTGCTTTAAAAGTGCTGGTTTCAACAAATTATACCGGAACTGGTAATCCATGGGCTGCGGGTGTTGTCTGGACAGACCTTACATCACAAGCCACACTTTCCCCGGGAAGCACCACATCAACATTCCCTTCTTCATTTACCAATTCGGGCAATATCAACCTGAATTCCTATACAGGAACAATCTATGTTGCTTTCAGGTATGAAGGTGCAGATCCTGCAGGAACTGGAAGTGATAAAACTTCTGCCTGGGAAGTAGATGATATTAAAGTAACAGGGCTATAAAAAAGCTGACAAGGATATTTTATGATAAGAGCCATTTTTAAAATATGGCTCTTATCAAATTTTTAAACATGGTGTTTTTAGCACAACGACAAATTTTCTTTATGAAAAAATTATATTTTTTAATTATTCTCTTTACAGTTTCGATAATTAGCAAGAGCCAGATATTAACTGAGGATTTTAACTATGCAGCAGGCCAGTTGATAACAGCCAATGGCTGGACGGCACATTCTGCCGGGGCCAACCCCATTACAGTAACTGCACCAGGCCTTACCTATGCAGGGCATCCCGGCTCGGGCATTGGTAATGCTGTTACGATGGCTACAAGCGGTGAGGATGACAACAGGACCTTTACTTCAACCAACAGCGGGGATATTTATTTTTCCTTTTTGACAAACCTTAGTACGGCCACGGCTACTGGTGATTATTTTATAGGATTTCTTCAAAGCAACACTATTTTTCCGGTAAGGATCTATGCGAAAACGGATGGCGCAGCAGGTTTTTTCTTTGGTGTAAGCAAGGGTAATTCTACCCCTGTGACTTATGAAACAACTTCAAGAAGTTTTGGAACAACTTACCTGTTAGTATGTAAGTATACTTTCAATACAGGTTCGGGCACTGATGATGTGATCAATATCTGGGTGAATCCTGCCTTAGGCGGATCGGAGACTGCAGCAACCATACCAAACGTAACCGGAACAGCCGGGGATGCCACTTCTATCTCTGCTGTTTACCTGAGGCAAGGTGGTGCAGCTGTTGCATCGGCCCAGCAGGTGGATGCCATTTTAGTTGGCACAACGTGGGCGCAGGTTACCCCAGGCGGCGGTTCTGCAGCGTTAACAGCAACAACACTTGCCGATTTTGGCAATGTGTGTGTTAATACAACCGCAGGCCCTAATTCATTTACCATAACAGGAACCGGGTTAACAGCAGCTAATGTTACTGTTGGTACTTTAGCAGGGTATACCTATTCAACAACATCGGGGGGAACCTATACAACTTCTTTAAGTTTAACACAACCGGGCGGGGCTTATTCGCAACAGATATTCGTAAGATTTACACCAACGGCTGTACAAACTTATAACGGCAATATACCTGTTGGCGGCGGCGGCGCCACAAGTATTAATGTAGCAGCTACAGGTGCCGGTACCATTGTACCTACTTTAACATCGGGCAGTGCAAGTACTATTACCCAGGTTTCGGCTACCATAGCAGGAACGATCACTTCAACCGGCTGTACCGCTGTAACTGCTTATGGTATAGAGTGGAGTACAACAAGCGGTTTTCCTAACGGAACAGGTACGGCAGTTCCTGCCACCAACCTGAGCGGTGGCAATTTCTCTTCTGACCTTACGGGTTTAACAGCAGCCACCACTTATTATTATCATGCGTATGCAACCAATGGTGGCGGTACAGGCTATGGAGCTGAAGGAAGTTTTAATACCAGTTCTGCATCTGCCGGTGGTATGGTTATAAGCCAGGTATATGGAGGCGGGGGAAATGCATCTGCTACCTATAACCAGGATTTTGTTGAGTTGTTCAACAGGAGTTCATCAACCATTGATATAAGCGGGTGGAGTGTGCAGTATGCTTCAGCTACGGGGCCCGGCGCTCCGGGTAACTGGGCTGTTGCAGCGATTCCCGCCGCAACTACTGTTGCCGCAGGCAAATATTATTTAGTAGCATTGGCAACAGGAGCTACAGGCGGAGCATTGCCAACGCCAGACCTTACTGTTACAACTATAAATTTGAGTGGTACAGCAGGTAAAGTTGCTCTTGTAAACGATGCAATAGCTCTTAACGGTACTACTGCCTGTAGCGGGGCCACTGTAGTGGATGTGCTGGGTTATGGTACTACTGCAACCTGCTCTGAAACCGGACCATTTAATCCAGCAGGGATTGACAATACCAAATCCATTTTCAGGAAGAATGCAGGCTGTACCGATGCCAATCATAACGGCAACGATTTTGAAGTATTGGTTGTTGCACCAAGAAATAGTGCAACGGCCGCTAATGTTTGCAGCGCAGCTTCCCCAACATTAACAGCCACAGCATTAACAGCCTTTGGAAATGTATGTATTAACACAACTGCAGGCCCTAACTCATTTACAATAACCGGTACAACACTAAATGCTACCAATGTTACCGTAGGCGCTTTAGCAGGATTTACTTATTCAACTGCTGTTGGCGGACCTTATACCAGCTCTTTAAGTTTAACGCAACCGGGTGGTGCTTATTCACAACAGATATTTGTGCAATTCACACCAACAGCGGTTCAATCATACAACGGTAATATACCTGTTGGCGGCGGCGGCGCAACAAGCATCAATGTTGCGGCATCAGGTGCCGGTATCAGCACCATACCTACGGTTACAACAGGCGCTGCATCTGCCATTACCACTGTATCGGCAACTTTAGCAGGTACCATTCCTGCCAATGGTTGTACAGCAGTAACAGCTTATGGTGTTGAGTACAGTACAACAAATGGTTTCCCCAATGGAAGCGGAACAGCGGCTCCTTCAACAAACCTGAGCGGTATTAATTTCTCATCAAATGTTGCAGGTTTAACACCAGGGGTTACTTATTATTACCATGCTTATGCAACTAATGCAGGCGGTACTGGATACGGATCACAACAATCTTTCACTACCGTTTCTGCACCTGCTTTATCGGGTTCGGCATTAACGGGTTTTGGCAATGTTTGTATCAATACAACAGCAGGGCCTAATTCATTTACCATAACAGGAACCAACCTTACTGCAGCCAATGTAACTGTGGGCGCTTTAGCTGGCTTTACTTATTCAACAACTGCCGGCGGAACATATACCACTACATTAAGTTTAACTCAACCGGGCGGATCATATTCTCAACAGATATTTGTACAATTCACACCAACGGCTGTTCAATCATACAGTGGCAATATTGCTGTTGGCGGCGGTGGTGCAAGCTCAATAAATGTAGCGGCTACGGGTGCCGGTGTTAACAGCATACCAACGGTAACAACCGGTGCGGCATCTGCTATCACTACTGTATCAGCAACACTTGCCGGTACTATTCCTTCAAACGGATGCAGTGCGGTAACAGCTTATGGTGTTGAGTACAGCACTACTTTGGGTTTCCCTAACGGAAGCGGAACAGCAGTTCCTTCAACCAATTTAAGCGGTATCAATTTCTCATCGAATGTTGCTGGTTTAACACCTAATACGGTTTATTACTATCATGCTTATGCCACCAATGCGGCTGGCACGGGTTATGGCAATGAACAAACATTTACCACTTTATCACTTACCCCAACATTAACTGCAACTGCTTTGGCAGCATTTGGAAATGTTTGTGTAAATACCACTGCAGGCCCTAATTCATTTACTATAAATGCATCGGCATTAAACAATACCAATGTGAATGTAGGCCCATTAGCAGGATTTACTTTCTCAACAACATCAGGCGGTACTTATACTGCTTCACTCAGTTTAACACAACCGGGTGGAACCTATACACAACAAATATTTGTAAGGTTCACTCCAACAGCAGTTCAATCATACAATGGAAATATACCGGTAAGCGGCGGCGGCGCAGCAGCCATCAATGTTGCGGCTTCGGGTGCCGGTATCAATACACTACCAACCGTTACAAGCGGTGTGGCAAGCGCTGTTACTTCTATTTCAGCAACAGTTGCAGGTACAATACCTTCAAATGGCTGCTCGGCTATTACAGCATATGGTGTTGAGTACAGTACTGTTAATGGCTTCCCCAACGGAAGCGGAACAGCAGTACCAGCATCTAACCTGGCAGGTATCAATTTCTCTTCTAACTTAACAGGCCTTACACCAACAACCACTTATTATTTTCATGCTTATGCAACCAATAATGGCGGTACGGCCTACGGCGCACAGGGAACATTTACAACAGAAACACCGGTATTGACCACTTCGGCCTTAACAGCCTTTGGTAATGTTTGTATCAATACAACTGCGGGCCCTAATTCATTTACCATCACTGGTAATTTTCTTACAACAGCCAATGTTACCGTTGCAGCTTTGGCAGGTTTTACTTATTCAACAACAGCAGCAGGAACCTACACTGCTACTTTAAGTTTAACACAACCAGGCGGGTCATATTCACAGCAGATATTTGTACGTTTTACACCAACTGCAGTACAATCTTACAATGGTAATATTGTTGCAGGAGGCGGTGGTGCTGCTTCTGTAAACCGTGGTGCAAGTGGCGCAGGTGTTAATACAGCTCCTTCTGTTACCAGTGGTGCAGCAAGTGCTATCACACAAACAACAGCAACAGTTGCCGGCACCATTCCTTCAATTGGATGTAGTGCAATAACTGCATACGGTATCGAATTCAGTATAACCAATGGTTTCCCTAACGGAACAGGAACAGCAGTTGCTTCAACCAATTTAAGTGGGGTTAATTTCAGCTCGGCACTTACAGGTTTGGCACCAAGCACTACTTATTATTACCATGCGTATGCTACCAATTCCGGAGGCACCACATATGGTACACAGGGATCATTTACTACATCGGCGCCTGTATTAACAGCAACTCCACTTACAGCATTTGGCCCGGTTTGTATCAATACAACTGTTGGCCCTAATTCTTTTACAGTTAACAGCAATGCTGTTACAGCAGCCAATATAAATGTTGGCCCGCTGAATGGTTATACTTTCTCAACAACATCGGGTGGTACTTACACTGCTTCATTAAGCATTACGCATGCAGCGGGTGCATTTACCCAAACTGTTTATGTGAAGTTTACTCCAACAGCAGTTCAATCTTACAATGGCAATATACCGGTTAGCGGTGGTGGTGCTCCTATTACCATTAATGTGGCAGCCAGCGGCAGCGGTGTAAATACCATTGCAACAGTTGTTACCGGAACTGCAACTTTACTTAATCCAAATTCAGCAACACTGAACGGATCAGTTAGCAGTATTGGTTGCAGTCCTGTTACTACTTATGGTATTGAGTACAGTGGTATCAGTGGATTAGCTAACGGTCTTGGAACCATAGTAAATGCAACCAATTTAAACAGCGGAAATTTCTCTGCTACTTTAACTGGTTTGGTGCAGGGTGGTAAATATTATTACAAAGCATGGGCCATCAACAATGGCGGTATTGCTTATGGCGCAGAGCAAAGCTTTACACTGGGTAATATTCCTTCAGGATTTGTGATTTATAATAACCCGGTACAGCGTGGTACCAACCTGCATTATACCTACAAGGGTATTAAGCCGGGCCATTACCAGGTGCAGATCATAAACAGCCTTGGCCAATCGGTTTTACAGCATGAACTGATCATTCCGGTTAATTTTATTGATGATAATTTTGTTATACCATACACTATCGGAACCGGTGTTTACAGTTTACGTATTACCAGCCCCGATTTCAGGGATGACAAAATGTTTATGATCCGTTAAGATCTATAAAATAGTTTAATGAAGGCCTCCAAAACGGGGGCCTTTTTATATAAATAAATTTTGTACCTTGGTATACCGGTTAAGAGGCGTATTTTTTATACAGCCAATCCTGTCAATTAATGCATTCTATTCAGTGCAGAAAGTATATTTTCATTAGAATTCCTGATACCACTGAGATCAGCAATATTCATTAACAGGCATAAATTCCCTTGCAGAGATCAATAAGTTTTCCGATCAGGATCTTAAAATTCCAAACTATGAATAAAGATACTACAAACAGCAAACGCCGTTTTTCATTACGAGGCCTCTCCATACAACAACGCCTTCCGCTCCTGATATGCGTTCTCCTGCTTTGTATCATTATCAGTTTTGGTTTTGCATCTTATTACGGAGTGCGGAATGCCTCTATGGATATGGGCAGGGAAAGGCTGGGGGCACTTGCCAATCAATTATCTGCTATTCTTTCGCAATCTACCAGTACCCTTATAGCTACAACAAAGAAAGTTGCAGATAATGATACCATCAGGCAATGCCTGTTAGACAGTAATGCAGATCTGAAGCAGCAAACTGCCAGCGTATTGAAAAAACTGAGAACAGACAGCCTGGCTACTATGGTTGAATTACTGGATGCTGATTATTTAAGTATAGCCCGTTACAGCGAAGCTGAAGAAGCTTTGCAAGATGCACTAAGTAAGACATGGAAACCTGCATCCGGCAAGCCTGAATTTGACAAAGTAGGAAAGATAATTGTTATTGGAAATGCGATGTATTTTCCGGTGGTATGTGCTGTAAGAAATAAGCAGGAGATCATGGGATACCTGGTTAACTGGCGATTGTTAACGAACAATCCCAAATCAATAGAGATGTTGAGCCAACTGATGGGTAAGGGAACTGTTTTTTATTTAGGAAATGCAGACCGGAACTTTTGGACCGATATGATAAAACCTGCGAAAGACCCCATCAGGGGTGCCAGGGAAACCAAAGGGTATTATGAATACCGTGACCTGAAAGGGAAGGAGGTGATCGCAGCGGTGCAGCCGGTGAGTAAAAGCAACTGGCTGGTTTTAATTGAAATTTCTAAAAAAGATGTGCTGGAAGGTGCATCAAGATTTTTGAACCGGATCTATATCATCGGGGGCCTTTTGATAGCTATCGGCCTGCTTATTGCCTGGGTGATGAGCCGTAGTATTACCAGGCCACTTAAACAACTGACCAAAGCAGCAACGGCTATTTCAAAAAGAAATTATTCTTTACCGGTTGAAGTTAACCGGAGGGATGAGTTGGGCGAACTGGCCAGTGCCTTTAATATAATGGCAGAGCAGGTGCATGCCACGCAACTGGACCTGGAGCATAAAGTAACTGAACGAACTGCCCAATTACAAGCTGTTAATAAGGAACTGGAAGCATTTTCTTATTCTGTTTCACATGACCTGCGGGCCCCATTGCGGGGTATCATCGGGTTTACGGCCATACTGGAAGAAGAATATGGCAGCAAGCTGGATGATGAAGCAAAGCGTATCACTTCAGTTATCAGGTCTAATACCTTAAAAATGGGGAACCTTATTGATGCCTTGCTTACTTTTTCGAGAATAGGAAGGAATGAGATCACTAAAATGGATATCAACAACAATGAAATGGTAAAGGAAGCCATTGCCAGCCTTGAACCCAAACAACATGTAAATGCCATCAAATGGATCGTGGGGCCTTTGCCCAATACTGCAGGAGATATCAATACCATGCGGCAGGTATGGATAAACCTGGTCTCGAATGCGATAAAATATTCAGGAGGTAAAGACCAGCCTGTAATTGAGATCGGGTCTTTTATTCATGAAGGGCAAACTGCTTTTTTTGTAAAAGACAACGGGGTGGGATTTGATGAAAAATACAAGGATAAGTTATTTAAAGTTTTTCAGCGGTTGCATGGCGGGCATGAGTTTGAAGGAACAGGAGTTGGGCTTGCTATTATAGAAAAGATCATTACCAAACACGGAGGCAAGGTATGGGCCGAAGGAGCGGTAGGGGCAGGCGCAAGTTTTTATTTTAGTGTTCCGGCTGAGTGATTTTTACAATTGCGAGCATGTTAAAGTGCCCTTTAGCTTAGACAAAGTACAAGGCAAAACTATTTCAATACAAGACAGACCTTCTATTTAACATAAGTATTTAATACACTCCCCATACTCTAACCATACCTTTGCTATGCTTCATCCGTACTTAAGCCAGCAAGGAAAGGCGCTTCTGTAAGTTTCACCGGAAAAAATGGTATTACCACTTCTATTGTTTGGGGATATAATTATCAATATCCTGTGGCACAGGTTGTAGGTGCAACATACGCTACTGTTATAGCACAACTCACCGGAGGTTCTGTTACTGCATTGCAATCCATGGACGGGGCTACATTGCAAACCGAGCTTAACCAGGTAAGAACAAATATCACTGCAGCCAGTGTAACCACGTATACTTACAAACATTTAAAAGGTGTACATACCATCACCGATCCCAACAATAAAACAAATACGTATGAGTATGATGCCTTTAATCGTTTGCAGATCATCAAAGACCAGGATGGAAATGTAGTAAAGAAAAATGAGTATGTGTATGTAACTCCAGACCCCAATACAGGCCTCACTATTCACTACAATTCACCATTGTCCGAATCGCCCACATGCAACAGTTGTATACCGGGATTTGTTCCCAATGTTACAAACCCTGTACTTTATTATATTCCATATGGCAAACATTATTCGCTCATAGACAAGGCCGATGCAGATGCCAAAGCAACAGCGGATATGGCCACATATGGCCAGGAATACGTTAATAAAAATTCGACCTGTACCAATGCAGCTACCTGTACAGAGCAGGATTACAAATTTGTGAGTTGTGCCTGTGAAAAAGGTGAAAGGATCTGCGAAAGCAGCACGCTGGTAAGCGGTGGCTGGCTTTCGTACCTGCATTTGAGATGGAGCGATGGAAGTGTAAGCCCAAGCTTCAGTGAATTTACTGCTACATCCGGTTGCACTGCACCGGGAAAAAAATACCTGAATTGCGTTTGCGAAACCGGTGTAAAAGTTTGTGATGGCGTTGATGTTGGAGTTATAGAGGGTACTTACTCTGTTACGTATCATTACGAATGGAGCGACAACAGCACCAGCAATCCAGTCACTGAAACAATAACCTGCACTGGTATTGATAAAAAAATAATTAACTGCACCTGTGAGACTGCGATAAAAAAATATGTCAGTTCTGAATTTTGCGGCCTGTCTGATGACGAAGGCTGCTGTTCAAAACAGTGGAAGTGTGGGTTTTATTATAAATGGAGTGATAATAGTGTCCTCTATGCCGGTACAGGCAACCTGCTTTTTTATGAATGTGCCGATGAATCCTGTATGGCAGTGGAAAATGGTGCTGATGATGCGGAGGCGGCTGAAATTGAAAATTAAAAATAATACAACATGATAAAGTTACTTCTCTCAGGCATTGCTTTTTCTTCGTTGATGGTAGTGAGTATTTATTCACTGAGTGTCGCTGATGTAAATGACGGTTCCATCAATTTTAACCAATACCAGGGTAAAAAGATATTGATCGTAAATACTGCCACCGGTGATACTACGGCCAACCAGCAACTGGCAGAGCTGCAACAGTTATACCAGCAAAACCAGGACAGCCTGGTGGTGATCGCATTTCCGAGCAACAGCTTTGGCAACCAGCCCGGCACCAACCAGGAGATAAAGGCCCTGATGCAGGGAATTTATGGGGTCACTTTTCCCATTGCTGTGAAAAGTTGGGTAAGGGGCGACAGCGCCAATATCGTGTACAAATGGCTGGGCAGCAAATTGCAGAATGATATGATGAATTCAAGAACCATCCGGGATTATCAAAAATACCTGGTGGATGGTACGGGCAGGCTTGTGGCAAAATTCGATAGCAGCATAAGCCCGATGAGTGGACAAATACGGGATGCGATAAGCCGGTATTGAGGTTGAGGCTAAGGTTAAGGTTAAGGTTGAGATTGAAGCTGAGGTTAAAAAAAATTAGTTAGTGATAGAATAAACTAAAACTGTATGGTTAAAAAATATTTAATAATCGGTGCTATGTTATTTATGCAACAGGCCATGGCTCAAACTGTAAACCATGTACGCACCTGGGATGCCAAAATACCCATTACTGACCCTGCTACCATGAATAGCCGGCCGGTAACTGAGGTAATGCAAACTACGGGGTATGCAGATGGATTAGGCAGGCCATTGCAAACAGTTGTAAAGGAGGGTTCGTTCATGAACAGCACGAATGCCAAAACAGATATGGTCACATATTCTGTGTATGATGCGTTGGGACGAGAGGTACAAAAATATATGCCTTATGCTGCCAGCACCAATACCGGTAATTTAAAGACAGACCCTATCAATGAACAAAGCAGTTTTTACAACAGCCAGTTAAGCGGCCAGGGCGAAAATTATTTTTACAGCCTCACCAATATAGAAGCCAGCCCGTTTAACCGCCCAACAGTTTCTTATGCGCCCGGCGTTAACTGGTATGGCAGCAGCCGTGGCGTTGCGATGAATTATTTAAACAATACTACAGCCGATGATATAAAAATATGGACGGTAAATGGCACGGGCGATTACAGCACGGGTACCGTCAGCAGCCCGTATACAGATGGCCTGCTGACCGAAATGCATACTACTGATGAGCATGGCAACAAGGTAGTGGAGTATAAGGACAAGGAAGGAAAAGTGATACTGAAAAAAGTACAGGTTGATGCAAATCCCGGAGACAGTTATACCGGCTGGCTTTGCACCTATTATGTGTACGATAATTACAATAACCTTCGCCTGGTTATTCAACCAAAAGGAGTAAAACGGTTAACAACCAATGGATGGATAATCAACGGGACTACCAATACTGATGTTTTGAATGAACTCTGTTTCCGTTATGAGTATGATGGAAAGAACCGTATGAGCATTAAAAAAGTGCCGGGTGCCGCCGAAATATATATGATCTACGATAAGTGGGACAGGCTGGTGCTTACGCAGGATGGCAATATGCGCAGCAGCAATAAATGGATATTTACCAAGTACGATCATTTAAACCGCCCGGTAATAACAGGTTTTTACACTGATGCAACACATACGGGGCAGGCTGCGATGCAAACCTATGTGGATGGATTAATGCCCACAGCAGGGCGTTTTGAAACTACCAATGGCAGTAGTAACGGTTACACTACTACATCCAGTTTTCCTTCTATTAGTAGCCCCGACCTGTTAACCATCAGCTTTTTTGATAATCATAACTGGACAAGCGCTTACAGCAGTTTTGCCGGTATGAATACCGACAACAACTCCCTGTTTTATGGCACAGGAAGCCCGCTATATGCCCAGCCGCTAACTTCCAGCAATAAAACAAAGGGTATGATGACGGGGGCTATTACCTACGTTTTAAACAGTGGACAAAAATCAGTAAGCAGTATCTTTTATGACGACCGTGGCCGTGCCATACAAAGCAAGGTTCAGAATATTACCACCGGTGTTGATGTAACCACCACGCAATACAATTTTGCCGGGCAACCTTTGATGAGTGTATTGCAACATGAAAAAGCAGGCGGCACTGCACAAAGTGTAAAGTTGATCACAAAGATGACTTACGATGACCTGGGCAGGCTGCTGGAAATAAAAAAGAAAATAACGCAAACCACTGGCAGCAATACCATACCTGCCAGCCCGGTGGAAAAAATAATTGTTAAAAATGAGTACGATAAACTGGGGCAACTGGTTAACAAGATACTGGCACCGGCGTTTAACAGCAATGCAGGGCTTGAGCAGCTGAAATACGATTATAATATACGTGGATGGCTTACCAGCCTTAACAAAGATTACTTAAACGGTACCAGCCCCGGTAAATATTTTGGGATGGAGCTGGCTTATGATAAGACCAGCACTGTTGTAAGTGGCACCGGTTATGCTGCTGCACAGTTTAACGGCAATATTGCAGGCACCATCTGGAAGAGCAAAGGCGATGGCGTGAACCGCCAGTTTGATTTTGGCTATGACAAGGTAAACCGTTTGCTGAAAGGCGATTTTAAACAGAAGAATGACGATAACAGCTGGAACAACAGCATTGTTAATTACAACATGAAAATGGGAGATGGCAGCAGCCATGCATCTGCTTACGATGAGAACGGAAATATACTGCAGATGCAGCAATGGGGACTTAAAATAAACAACAGTGCACAGATTGATAACCTGGATTACCTGTATGCAGCCAACAGCAATAAATTACTCTCTGTACATGATGCCGTTAATTCTATTGACAGTAAGCTCGGCGATTTTAAAGATGGGTACAATGATGTAAGTGATGATTATGCATACGACGTAAACGGGAATATGGTAACAGACCAGAATAAGGGAATCCTTTATCCAAGTGGTATACCACCAGGGCCGGGCATTACCTACAATTATTTAAACCTGCCACAAAATATATTAGTTAATGACAAGGGCTCAATAGAATATGTATATGATGCAGCCGGTAATAAATTAAAGAAGATAGTACACGAAACCGGTAATCCCGATAAAACAACTACTTATATTGCCGGCATGGTTTACGAAGAGGATGTACTGCAGTTTGCTGGCCAGGAAGAAGGGAGGATACGATACAAACCTGCTGTGGGCAGCATGCCGGCAGGGTTTGCCTATGATTATTTCATAAAAGATCATTTGGGAAATGTGCGGATGGTGCTTACCGATGAACAACAAATAGATAAATACCCGGTTGCCAGTTTAGAGCCATCGAAAGTTGCCACTGAAAAAAATTACTACGACATACAGGATGGGCAAATATCACCAAAGGGCGATGCTACCGGAATTACAGATTACCTTAACGATAACGGCATAGGTAATAATCCCCCGGACCCTACTTTTGAGCAAACAACCAGCACCAAACTATACAGGCTAAAAAGCACCGAAGCTAAAACAGGGTTAGGCATTACGCTAAAAGTAATGGCAGGTGATAAAATAGATGTGTTTGGAAAGAGTTACTATTTTACCAATACCAACGGCACCAGTGGAAACAGTACAATACCGGTACTTGCACTGTTAACTGCATTTTTAAATGCGCCTGCAGCCGCTGCAGCGACAGCAACCCACGGAGCTGTAACCGCCACGCAAATAAATACAACACCAGGTATTACCGGCATTAACAGCATGATGACACAGCAGGGCAACCAAAGTAATGCAGCGCCTAACAAACCGAGGGCATTTATAAATGTTATATTTTTTGATGAACAGTTTAAGACCTATGATGGAGGATTCAGCATTAGTATGGTAGGTACCAACAGCGTGGTAAAAGACCATTACAGTGAGTTACAAAACTTAATTGCGAATAAAAGTGGTTATGTGTATATTTATTGCAGTAATGAAAGCCCGGTAAGCGTGTTCTTTGATAATATACAGGTAGTGCATACAAGGGGGCAGATATTGGAAGAAACGCACTATTATCCGTTCGGGTTGATACAAAGTGGAATAAGCTCTAAGGCTGCTGGCACATTTCAAAATAAATTAAAGTACAACGGAAAAGAAGAGCAGAGGCAGGAGTTTTCTGATGGCTCTGGTCTTGAATGGTTGGACTATGGAGCAAGAATGTATGATAATCAAGTAGGAAGATTTTTTACCCAAGATAGGTTTGCAGACAAGTATCATAATTTATCCCCTTATCAATATGCTGCAAATGACCCTATAAAAAATATCGATGTTAATGGTGATAGTATTTGGTATACAATAGACAATAATATTGTTACGATGCATGCAAGGATTAAGATAATTAATAAATCAGAAGATAATATCAATATGAAAAGGGCAGCAAAAGATCTCTCAATTGATATTGCGAATGCCTTTAGTGGGGAATTTATTGGAACAGATGGCAAATCATATGGATTACAAACTGATATTAAAGTGGAAGTTGCTGAATCAATGAAAGATGTTTCTACTTCAGATCACTTATTTGTAATTGCAGATAAAGACCCTGACAGTAAAAGTGATGGTGCCCGTGGAACTACTAGTATTGTTGGCGGTAAAGTCATGCATATTAGTTCAAGCGATTATCGGAATGATAATTGGGTTTCAAATAATTTTAATTCAAATAACACAAGATCCGGAATACATGAATTTGGACATGCTGCTGGATTAAAACATGAATCCGCAACTGGGTTTGGGAATTTGATGACACAGGGGAGCCATGAGACAAATGTTACAAGCTCTCAAAGACTTGAAATGGTTGAAAAGCGGAAGCAAATTAATCTTCTACCTAATTCTAATAATGGGAATCCATATCCTTATCTGCATAATTTTAATAACAAGACAGGTAAAATGGAAATAGGAACAATTAAGCAAGTTGGATTAATTTATAATCGCTAAAACAGATGAAAAAAAAGACCTTATTATTTCTTGTAATCTTTTTGTTACTAAGTTCCTTAATTGTGATATATTATCAAGGAAAAATAGTTGATGTTTATATTGGGTCTACGGGCGATACTGATATAGATGGAATTGATATGTTTGTGAAAATTAATGATAAAAATGTATGGGAAGGCAATATTCATTCTGGACTATTCAACTATACTAAAATAAAGAAAAAATTCAAAATAGGATATAATACAATTGAAGTGATATCAAAAAAGAAAAATATTGTCGCTAGAAAACGTGTCTTTATTTCATTTAACCAGCACATTGTAATTGAATTTATGCCCATTCATCCCTTGGTAAGAGATAAGCCTGAATTTGAAATTTGGATTAGAAGAGGTGAGTTTTATTATGAATAGTGATGTCAATCGAGGGGTAATGTATCAAACGTGTTGGTAATTTTTAAAAGCCCTGTTAATAGTAGGTTTTATTAAACAATAATTTTGAACTCAATAAAAAATGGGTGGTATTACACCATCCATTTTTATTTTTACAACATAAATAAAACTTAGCTGATGAGTATTTGTATTCTTCCGCAAAATTTACCAATGCTGCAGCAACTGCATTATTATGAATGTATTCCAACTTTTGCATAAATGCATTTTCAGTAAATAATTCTATGCTTAATGGTTCCCGTTTCCATCCCGATAGCTATCGGGAGATAAGTTCTGTCATATTTATTTACTTTCAGGGTTTCTAATACATCAGGCTTATGCTGCAACAATTTTTTCTTTATAGCTTTTGAAGTGTAAGTCATAAATGATGTTTGTATTTGTGTGAGCGTATAATCCTGAAAAGGCTGCCATATAATATGAACATGATTACTCATAATGACAAAAGCATTCACTTCAACCCTTTTGGCATCAACGAGAAATTTTAAACATTCAATAATTATGTCTTTGTATTCATCTTCTTTTAATAAATGATTCCAATTAAGTATAGTAGCAGTGAAAAACTGGGCTATATAGCTTATGATGAGCTGCTAAATGATAAGGGTTTAAAAGAATGTTGAATGCCAACCTGACAGCAAACCCCCAATTGGTACTATGTTTGCACCCATCGAATCAAACTAAAAAATATGCAAAAAGGAAGTATACGGGTACAGACCGAGAACATTTTCCCTATCATCAAGAAATTTTTATACAGCGAGCATGACATTTTTATACGTGAGCTTGTCAGTAATGCAGTAGATGCCAACCAGAAACTGAAAACACTTTCATCTATCGGTGAGGCAAAGGGTGAACTGGGTGACCTGAGAATTGATATTAAGATCGATAAGGAGAAAAAAACATTGACCATTTCTGATACCGGTATCGGTATGACCGAAGAAGAAATTGACAAATACCTGAACCAGGTGGCTTTCAGCGGAGCAGAAGAGTTTTTGGAAAAATATAAAGGACAGAATGAAGCCAATATCATTGGCCATTTTGGATTGGGCTTTTACAGTTCATTTATGGTGAGTGATAAAGTAGAGGTTTTTTCTAAAAGTTATAAAGAAGGCAGCAAAGCTGTTCGTTGGGAATGTGATGGCAGCCCTGAATTTACACTGGAAGAAACAGAAAAAGAAAACAGGGGTACTGATATTGTGCTGCACCTGAATGCAGAGAGTGAAGAGTTTTTAGATCCTTACAAGGTTAAAGGTATATTGGAAAAATTCTGTCGCTTTTTACCGATACCCATTTATTTTCATGATGGTGAAACAAAGGAGAAAGGCGAGGATGGTAAAGAAGAAGTTGAAAAGCAATTAAATAATACTGCACCGGCCTGGACAAAGAAGCCATCTGAATTAACCGACGAAGATTACCAGAATTTTTACAAAGAATTATATCCTTTTGGCGAAGCGCCATTGTTCTGGATACATCTGAATGTTGACTATCCGTTCAATCTTACCGGTATTTTATATTTCCCCAAGATCAAGCAGAGCTACGAGATACAGAAGGATAAAATTCAATTGTACAGCAACCAGGTTTTTGTAACCGATGAGGTGAAAGATATTGTGCCTGAGTTTTTAATGCTGATGCATGGTGTGATAGACAGTCCGGATATACCATTGAACGTGAGCCGCAGTTATTTGCAGGGCGATCCGAATGTGCGGAAGATCAACTCTCATATCACTAAAAAGGTAGCTGATAAACTGGAAGAAATATTTAAGACAGACAGAAAACAGTTTGAAGAAAAATGGGAGAGCCTGGGATTATTTGTGAAGTATGGTATGATGACCGACGATAAATTCTTAGAGAAAGCGAATAAATTCCATATCCTGCAGGATGCAAAAGATGAGAAATTCTATACGCTTGAAGAATACAGGATCGCAACAGAAACTTTGCAAAAGAATAAGGATGGTAAACTGGTAATTCTTTACACTACCAATCCTGTACAACAGGATGCTTATATACAACAGGCTGCATCAAAGGGTTATATAGTTGTGAAACTGGAAACGATCATTGACAATGGTTTTTTAAACCAAATGGAAATGAAGTGGGAGAATGTACAGTTTGTAAGAGTTGACAGTGATATTGTAGATAATTTAATTGATAAGCAGGAAGGTGGAGATAGTGTGTTGAGCAAGGATGATGAAACGAAGTTGAAAGAGCTTTTCGCAGTTAAAAACCCTGAAATAAATGTATCGGTAGAAGTAAAAGGGTTAAGTGCAGATGCGCCACCCGTTGTTGCCACCAGGCCCGAATTTATGCGTCGTATGAAAGATATGGCGGCCATGCAGGGCGGAATGGGAGCGTTTTACGCCAATATGCCCGATGAAGTAACGCTGACTGTAAATGGCAACCACGCTATTTATAAAACGGTATTGGCCGAGGCCGAAGCGGCAAAACAGGAAAAACTGGTCCATAATTTAGCCGACCTGGCTTTGCTATCGCAGGGCTTATTAAAAGGAAATAGTTTGACAAGTTTTATAAACCGTAGTGTGGAGTTGATGGGGTAGGAAGAAAGGTTTAAAAAGGTTTAAAGTTTAAGGGTTGTGTACAGCAACCCTTATTTATTTACAAGAATTGATGCTTCCAGGTATTTCATTTTTTTACTGTACCAGATCTCTTTATAGCCTGCTTTTAAAAAAAGTTCTTTATGCAGCGGGTTTACATAAATGATGTTGATCTTTCGTGAGTTGTTTTGTAAACTGGTGAAAATATTATTTACAACTGCACTCATAATGATCTCATCAAAAGGATTGAAGAAAAAAATGCAATCCACGTCATCAGGTATCTCAAAATAAAAAGCATCGTTATTTATGACCTTGTATTCAAACCCAGGAATTTTTTGTTTGGTTGTCGCAAGGTTTTCTTTTGCAGCATCGCATAGATCCTTTGCAAAATCCAGACCTGTTACCTGTCTAAAACCTGTATGAGCAGCTACACATAGCGCCCTGCCTTTTCCGCATCCCATGTCTAAAAAATGATTACGAATGGTTGCTGGTAACTGTTCAAGTATTTCTTCAAGCAAAGTGTAGCTTACGGGCATGTAAATGGTGGCATGCGATATATCTATTCCCTGTTTTTCCAGTTTGAATAATTCATCAGCACCCGTTGTATTTATGCCATATTTTTTTTCGCCTTTGATCTCCTGTTTGATCTTGTACCAGGCGATCTTAATATTCCAGTTAATAAACAGGAAGTAAAAATATTTTATGTAGCGTAGGGATCTCATGATTCGCTGCTTCGCAGGTCGGTCACTTTTAGTTGTAAACTCACATTACCATTCCATTCGTTCTCATCTAAAGTAAAAACAATGTCAACAGGTTTTTTCAACAATTCAAATTTTGCTGCCAGGTTAAAACCAATTCCGGTAAAGGAAAATTTATCCTGCTTAACTACAAAACGGATATGCTGTTCCTTTGCAATTTTTGAATATCCTGTATCCTGTACATTTTTTGCCACAAAAACCGGCCGCATATTTTCCGGGCCAAATGGTTCCATCTGGCAAATGATGTTGTAGAAATTCTGTGTCAGGTCAGCAAATGTTATTTCAGTATCAATAATAATTTCGGGAACCAACAAATGTTCAGGAATAGTAGCGGCAACTGTTTCTTCAAACTTATTGGTAAAGGCTTCTATGTTCTCAGGAAGCAGGGAGAGTCCCGCAGCTGCAAAATGTCCGCCATATCCCAACAGGTATTCCCGGCAGGCATGTACGGCTTCGTACAAATTAAAACCGGGTACACTCCTGGCGCTGCCGGTTGCTATGCCACTGCTTTCGGTAAGTACAACTGTTGGCCGGTACCAGGTTTCTATCAGCCTGCTTGCTACTATGCCTACCACGCCTTTATGCCAGTGATCTTTAAAAACGACCGTCGTTTTTTTATTTTGAAGTAAAACATCTGCATTGATAATTTCTAAGGCTTCTAAAGTGATATTGCTATCGGCTTCTTTACGATCGGTATTATCGCTGTGTAGCATTTCGGCAAACCCGAGAGCTTTATTGTAATCGTCTTCAACAAATAACTGCACCGCTTTTTTAGCATCGTCCATGCGGCCGGCTGCATTCACCCTTGGTGCAATAACAAACACCACATTATTGATGGATAATTTTTTTTGAATGCCGCCTAAAAATATCAATGCTTTTATTCCCGGGTTTGGATCGCTGTTTATTTTTTCCAAACCATAATAAGCAAGTATCCTGTTCTCACCGGTCATGGGTACAATGTCGGCAGCAATGGCAGTTGCTACAAGGTCCAGGTAACATAAATAATGTTCTTCATCAATATTAAGCTCTGTTGCCAATGCTGTTATCAGTTTAAAACCAACACCGCAGCCACAAAGTTCTTTATAAGGGTAATTGCAATCTTTTTGTTTTGGGTTGAGAATGGCGACGGCAGGTGGAATTTCTTCGTCGGGTAAATGATGATCACAAACTATAAAATCAATACCGATATCTTTTGCATAAGAGATCAGTTCAACAGACTTGATCCCGCAGTCCAATGAAATGATCAAAGTAAAATCATTTTCTTTGGCAAAATCAATTCCCATTTTACTTACACCATATCCTTCACGGTAGCGATGAGGGATATAAAAATCGAGCAATGAAGGGTCATAAATTTTGCAGAGAAATTTAAACATGCAGGCTACCGAAGTGGTGCCATCCACATCATAATCGCCAAAGACCAATATTTTTTCTTTTTTTTCGAATGCGGTAAGGATACGCTGTATAGCTTTATCCATGTCCTTCATCAGCCAGGGGTCGTGAAGGTCATTTAATTGTGGCCTGAAGTATTGCTTTGCATTATCAAAATTATCAAAGCCACGCTGCACAAGTATGGAACACAAGGCAGGGTTGATCTTAAGCGATTCCTGTAAAGCAGCAGCTTTAACGGTATCAGCCTGTAATATTTTCCATCTTTTCTCCATGTCAATATTTCCTGTCGGTAGTGTAGCGTACCAGTTCCTCCAACACTTCTCTTACCGGGTTTTCGGGAAAACTGTTTAAAATGCCTAAGGCCTCATCACGGTATGCGGTCATCTTTTCCGATGCATATTGTATTCCCCCGGCCTCAACCACAGCATCAATAACAAATTTCACTTTTTTTGCGTCTTTATTTTCATTCTTGATGATATAGATGAGTTTCCTTTTTAAATCACGATCAACTTTATTCAACGTATAGATCAGTGGCAGGGTTAATTTTTTTTCTTTGATATCATTGCCGGTTGGTTTACCAATATCATCTTTACCATAATCAAACAGGTCGTCTTTAATTTGAAAAGCGATGCCTACTTTTTCGCCAAAAAGTTTCATAGATGCAGTTACTTCTTCATTTTTGCTGGTGCTGTAAGCCCCGATAGCACAGGCCGAAGAGAGTAGCGATGCCGTTTTGTTCCGGATGATCTCGAAATAAATTTCCTCATCCAGGTTTAGTTTCCGGCTTTTTTGAAGTTGCAGTAATTCTCCTTCACTCATTTGTTTTACAGCATCTGACAGTATGTGTAAATGCCGGAAATCGTTATTGGAAGTTGCCAGCAATAAACCTTTTGAAAGCAGGTAATCCCCAACCAATACTGCTATCTTTTTATTCCATAAGGCATTGATGGAAAAGAAACCCCTGCGTTCCAGTGAGTCATCAACCACATCATCATGAACTAATGTAGCGGTATGTAAAAGTTCAACTAATGCAGCGGCCCTGTAGGTGCTTTCATTTATCTCGCCGTGTAATTTGGCACTTAAAAATACAAACATGGGCCTGAGCTGTTTGCCTTTTCGCTTGATGATATATTTCATGATCATATCCAGGGAAGAAGTATCACTCTTTACAGCATCTGCAAACTTTTTTTCAAACAGTTTAAGTTCGGGGCCTATTATTTTATTGATGAAATCCATATATTAAAACTGGCAATATAGGTCAGTATGAAGTACAGGCAAAGTATTTTGCGGTAAATGCAACGAAAGTACTAATATCCGTGTCTTGACCAATAATTATCGTAAAAAAACACATATTGATAATTAAATAGTAAAATTACTTTGATAATTAGCCTGTAAGTGATATTTTTGCTGTAATCTTAATAAATACGTATTCCAAATTTTCTTAATTAACAAATTATGGTAACCAAAAACTACAAGTTCTTTTTCGGGATATTATTCCTACTGCTGACAACCACTGTAAGTGCGCAGGTTGGCGGAGCAGGAAGTGTCTACGATTCTTCGGTGATATCCAAGAAAAAGATGAACCAGCAAAACCGATTTTGGGAAGGGTCTTATAATTTTCCTGCAAAACCACGTAATATGTGGGAAATTGGCGCCTCAATTGGTATGTTCACTATAAGCAGTGATGTATCAGTGACCCCATTCACTTTCCCCAATTTTGAAGCTCATATCCGGAAAGCTTTTGGCTATGTATTTTCTGTTCGTGTTCAGTATCTGAATGCTAAAGGGCAGGGAATGAATTATCTGTCTTCAGAGAATTTCAATAAAAATCCGGCCTGGAACAGGAATATACCAAGTGTTGGCCAGCGTTATTTTTCTCCGGATGCACTTCCTAATGCCTTGGGCAACGGTAATGTTATCTTTACAGACCGTGATGGTAATGTAAGGCCAAGTGCTGACCTGATCTATTACAACTACCAAACTAAGTTGCAGGATCTTGGCGTACAAGGTATTTTTACATTGAACAATGTTCGTTTTCACAAACAAAAGACCGGCTTTGTAGTATATGGTGGTGTTGGTATAGGTGTAACAGCCTTCCAGGTAAAAGTGAATGCTATAAATGAAGCAACCGGCGAAAATTACACCAGCTTATTTGACAATGTTTTTGCCAAATACGGCGCAGGTAATTACAAACAACGTAAAGATATCCGGAAAGATCTGAAAGCCGGTATGGATAAGACTTATGAAACCGACGCTGATAATGAAAATTACCGCAGGCCTATTTTGGGAGACAAGACCCTGAAACCATCAGGTACTGCTATTATGGGTGTTGCTTTCAGGCTGGGTAAAAGAGTTAACCTGGCTATTGAAGACAGGGTGACTTTTGTTAAAACCGATCTGTTAGATGGTCAACGCTGGCAGGAACATGCTTTGGGTGATGCTGTCTTAACACCTGATTTTGATTCGTATAACTACCTTTCTATCGGTTTAAACGTAAACCTGGGTGGAAGAGCTGTTGAGCCATTATGGTGGGTTAACCCATTGGATTATGCATACGACGAGCTAAGAAACCACCGCAATGTTAAAATACCTAAGAACGATTGTAACGATGCAGATGGTGATGGTGTTTGTGATCATTTGGACAGAGAGCCAAATACACCAGCCGGTTGCCCTGTTGATACACATGGTGTAACAAGAGATACAGACGGTGATGGTGTACCAGATTGTAAGGATAAGCAATTGATCACTCCTACAGAGTGTCAACCAGTTAATGCTGATGGTGTTGGTAAATGCCCTGATCCTGAATGCTGCAACAAAATACCGCCACCACCTCCTGTAGCGGTTTGCCCTTGCGATTACCCAACTTTAATTTACAAAGGCAATACCACCGGTTTATCAAACGATAACAGGAATATGCTGGCTACCGTTGCTGCCAAGCTTAAGGCTAACCCAACTTGTACAATTACAATTAATGGTTATCCCGAAACTTCAAAAGCGTCCCAGGCTAATTGCCAAAAGAGGTTAGAGACCATCAAAATATACCTGATCGAAAAAGAAGGTATCAGTGCTGACAGGATCATTACCAGTTGCGAAGGAATTGGTGCCGGAGATAAAAATTCTGTAGATATTAAGTGTAATTAATAGATCTAAGTATCATATTAGCAGCCCCCCGTTTTATCGGGGGGCTGTCTTTTTAAGGCGAAAGCCCTCTTTATCAAATCATTAACGCCGCTTTTTTGATAAAACGGATATTTAAAAGCATTTTTGAGTTATTTACGTTAATTTTGCGTCCTTTATGAGAGTATTTAAACTGTTCCTGGCCTCTGCATTTTTACTGGTACTGGCATCATCATGCAATAAGTACAATAAGGTTTCTAAGAGCAAGGATTATGAGTATAAACTAAAGATGGCTGATGAATATTTCAGTAAAGGGAAGTATAAAATAGCACAGGAACTTTATGAAGAGCTTTTTCCGGTATTTAAAGGCACACTTAAATTTGAAGAGCTTTATTATAAAGATGCCTATTGTTTTTATTACATGAAACAGTATGCCGACGCTGAAAGCCTGTTTAAAGGATTTTTGGAGGTTTTTCCAAATAGCACCAAGGCCGAAGAAGTTGATTTTATGCGTTCTTTTTGCTTTTACAAGCAATCGCCCAAACTGGAACTTGAGCAGGTAAATACGATAAAGGCAATGGGCATGATGCAAACCTTTATTAATACACACCCGGGTTCGGAACGTAATAAAGAAGCTTCAGAGATCATTGATAAGTGCAGAGCAAAGCTGGAGCAAAAAGAATACAGGGCAGCTGAATTGTACTATAATATGTCGCAATACCGTGCTGCTGCTATTGCGTTTACTAATTTAACCAATAATTATCCCGAGTCATTGAAAGGGGAAGAGTATAAATTGAAAACAGTAAAAGCCTATTACAGGTTTGCAAAAATGAGTTATGAGGATAAGCAGATAGAACGTTATGAAAAAGTAATTACAGAATACCAGGATTTTATTGACAGATATCCAGAAAGTAAATTATTAAAAGAAGCAGAAAGCTTCAGTAACCAAAGTAAAAATAACATTAAAGCTATAAAATATGAGCAAACTCAGACGGCAGCTAAGCGCTAATACCAGCAGCGTAGTAGAACCAAAAAAATTATCTGATATCAAGGAAAAGACAGGCAACCTGTATGAATCTATTGCCATCATAGCAAAAAGGGCAAACCAGATAAACATTACCTTAAAGGAAGAGCTACATAATAAACTGGAGGAATTTGCAAGCCATACCGACAGCCTGGAAGAAATTCATGAGAACAAAGAGCAGATCGAGATATCGAAAGCTTACGAACGTATGCCAAACCCGGCTTTGCTGGCTACCCAGGAATTTATGGAAGATAAAGTTTACTTCCGCAGGAATGATGAAGACCTATTCAGCTAAGTTGTACCAATTATTTAGCATCTTATTTAATTAAGAAGTCATAATTTTAACCCCACGATTAATTAAAACTTTTGTGGGGCTTTTTTATGTTGCAAAACAAAAAGATCTTATTGGGGGTTACCGGTAGCATTGCAGCTTACAAAGCGGCGGTTTTAACCCGGCTGCTGGTTAAAGCAGGCGCCGAAGTAAAGATTGTTATGACTTCATCGGCAAAAGATTTTGTGACCCCGCTTTCTTTATCTACCCTGTCGAAAAATCCGGTGTTGGCAGATCTTACCGAAAACGATTCCTGGGCAAACCACGTAATGCTTGGCCGATGGGCCGATGTGATGTTGATCGCTCCGCTGAGTTGCAATACATTGGCTAAAATGGCAACCGGCCTCTGCGATAACCTATTGATGGCCGTTTACCTTTCTGCAACATGCCCGGTGGTGGTGGCTCCTGCAATGGATGAAGATATGTGGCATCACGGAACTACAAAAAACAACCTGGAGACTTTAAAAACTTTCGGTAATCATATCATACCGGTAGAGAATGGTGAACTGGCCAGCGGACTGGTAGGCGAAGGAAGAATGGCGGAACCTGAATCGATCATTAACTGGCTGAATGATTTTTTTTTTAGAGAAAAAGAACTGAATGGAAAGAAGATACTGATAACTGCAGGGCCAACTTATGAACAGATAGACCCTGTTCGTTTTATTGGCAATCATTCCTCAGGTAAAATGGGGGTTGCAATTGCTGAAGAAATGAAAAATCGTGGTGGCGATGTTACATTGGTGTTGGGGCCATCAAGTATACAGGTGAACGGAGGCATTAAAACCATTCATGTTACATCGGCAGCTGACATGTTCAATATTTGTGAAAAAACTTTTCCCGGGGTTGATATAGCTATCATGAGTGCAGCAGTTGCCGATTACACACCGGCAAAGGTCGCCAAAGAAAAAATAAAGAAAACCGACAATGATCTTGCTGTATCCTTAACCAAAACAAAAGATATTTTAAAAACACTGGGTGGCCTTAAAACGAAGGACCAGGTTGTAGTAGGTTTTGCACTGGAAACAAATAATGAAAGAGAGAATGCATTGCAAAAACTGCAGTCAAAGAATGCCGATATGATCGTCCTTAATTCCCTGCAGGATGCCGGTGCAGGGTTTGGCCATGATACTAACAAAATCACTATTTTTGATAAAACAGGTAAATCGTATCCCTTTGATGTGAAATCGAAAAAGGAGGTTGCCCGGGATATTGTAAATACCATCATTCAACAATTTTATGCGAAAAATTAATTTACTGTTATTCTTGCTTTTGCTTTTAAGATCTCTGCAGCACAGGAATTAAAAGCCAATGTAACTGTTGTAAGTAACATGGTAGGCAATAATGTAAATCAAAATGTGTTCCGCACACTGCAAACAGCATTGAATACATTCATTAATACCCGTAAATGGACCTCAGATAATTTTGCTCCGAACGAACGCATTGAATGTAATTTTTTATTGAACTTACAATCAACCGGAGACCTGAATGTTTACAATGCATCGCTTACTGTGCAGGCGGCCAGGCCGGTTTTCAATACCACTTATCTTTCTCCCATTATCAATTTTAAAGACGACAATATTATTTTTAAATATATTGAATTCCAACAACTGGAATTTAATGATAACCGGGTTTCGGGTTCAGATGCACTGATCTCTAATTTAACGGCCGTCATTGCTTATTATGCCTATATGGTACTTGGTTTTGATTATGCCTCTTTCTCTCCAAGAGGTGGCGATCCGTATTTTATAAAAGCACAAAATGTTGTGAACAACGCACCGGATGGAAGGGGCATTGCTGGCTGGAAAGCTTTTGATGGGCAACGTAACCGTTACTGGCTGGTAGAGAATATGATAAACAGCCGCTACACCATTATGCATGATGTTTATTACAATTACTACAGGTTGGGTATGGATAAATTATATGAAGATGAAAATAGTGCCAGGGCAGAAGTAATGAATGTGTTGAACCTGCTGAATAATTTCATCAACGATAATCCGAATAAGATGATCAGCCAGTTTTTCTTCCAGGGAAAAGCAAACGAACTGATAAAGGTTTTTTCCAAAGCACCGCAACAGGATAAGGCAAGGGCATCAGAAATGCTGCAAAGGCTGGATATAACCAATGCTGCTAAATATAAAGATGAATTAAAATGAGAAAGATAAGCATCCTGCTGATTGGCCTGGTGTTGCTGAATTCCTGCGGAAGTAAAGACCAGTTACCGGCGGGCGTTTTAAAGCCTGAAAAAATGCAGGCTGTTTTATGGGATGTAATAAAAGCTGATGCATTTACAATTGATTTCATAAAAAAAGATTCTTCCAAAAATGCAGCCGCAGAAAATTTAAAACTTCAGCAACAGATATTTGCCATACATAAAATAACAAAGGCTGATTTTTACAACAGCTATAATTACTACAAAGAGAATACTGTTGAGTTTAAAAAGATAGTTGACAGTATCGTGAGCCAGGCAGAACAGAAAAAAACTATTAAACCTTTATCGCCTCCAATCAAATCTGATGAACAAAGTTTACAATAATGCTGCAGATGCAGTGGCTGATATTAAAGACGGGGCCGTTATCATGCTGGGCGGTTTTGGTTTGTGCGGTATTCCCGAAAACAGTATTGCCGCTTTGGTAAAAAGAGGATCTAAAGATCTTACCTGTATTTCGAACAATGCCGGTGTAGATGGCTTTGGTATTGGGTTGATGCTGCAACAAAAGCAGGTGAAAAAAATGGTTTCATCTTACGTTGGGGAGAATGCAGAGTTTGAAAGGCAACTTTTAAGCGGTGAGCTGGAAGTGGAACTGATACCACAGGGAACATTGGCTACAAGATGTATGGCAGCCGGTTATGGTATGCCCGCCATCTTTACGCCGGCAGGTGTAGGTACAGAAGTAGCCGATGGAAAAGAGATAAGGATCTTTAATGATAAAGAGTATTTGCTTGAATATGCATTTGATGCTGACTTTGCCATTGTAAAAGCCTGGAAGGGAGATACTGACGGCAATCTTATATATAAAGACACAGCCCGCAATTTTAATCCTTTAATGGCGATGGCAGGTAAGATAACCATTGCCGAAGTGGAAGAACTGGTGCAGCCGGGAGATCTGGATCCCAATCAAATTCATACACCGGGTATTTATGTGCACAGGATATTTCAGGGCAAAGACTACCAAAAAAGAATAGAACAAAGAACAGTAAGAAAAATCCCCTCCTCCCCCTAAAGGGGGAACTGGGCAAGCAATTCACTTTTAATAAAACAGTTTTTAAGTAACAATTATAATGTTGTTTAAAATAAATCATACACTTTAAATCTAAGTTCCCCCTTCAGGGGACAGGGGGCATTATGGCACTTTCAAAAGAACAAATAGCACAACGCATTGCAAAAGAACTGAAAGATGGTTACTATGTTAACCTGGGCATTGGTATTCCAACACTGGTTGCTAATTATATCCCCGAAGGAATAAATGTAGTGCTGCAGAGTGAAAACGGATTATTAGGTATGGGGCCTTTTCCTGAAGAAGGAAAAGAAGATGCAGACCTGATCAATGCAGGTAAACAAACCATTACTACATTACCGGGTTCTGCTTTTTTCGACAGCGCCATGAGCTTTGGAATGATACGTGCCGGCAAGGTTGACCTTACTGTGCTGGGCGCCATGGAAGTAAGTGAGAACGGTGATATTGCCAACTGGAAGATACCCGGCAAAATGGTGAAAGGCATGGGAGGCGCTATGGACCTGGTGGCCAGTGCAAAGAATATCATTGTTGCTATGATGCATACGAACCCCAAAGGGGAAAGCAAATTATTACCAGCATGTACCTTACCACTCACGGGTAAAAAATGTATAAAAAAGATCGTAACAGAAATAGCTGTGCTTGATGTTACTGAGGATGGGTTTAAATTACTGGAAAGAGCACCGGGTGTTTCTGTTGAAGAAATTGTTGCTAAAACTGCTGGAAAGTTGATCGTGGAAGGAGAGATTCCGGAGATGCAATTCAAATAAGCAAATAAATTACATCTGAAAAGAATGGGCGATGTGCTTACGAATAATAAAGATCGCAATTAACCTTTATTTAAATTTTAGATAATTGCATATCTGTTTTTTGAGATCATGGATTCATTACAACTTCTCCTAAAAAAGTACAAGGCGGTGTTAAGGTTACAGTACTCATATCAATCATAGGGCCTTGTATCTGCCCGCCATTCACGCAGCAGAAAATATGTTCAGGAGAGCCAGGGATCTCATGTCCATCACAACAGGGAATAATATCACCTACAAACTTAAATGTTTCGCCAGGACAAATATTTAAATTGACATACCCATTGGCATCTGTTTGGAAAAGTCCGGTATAACCCAAATATGTGAGCCCTTTCGCTCCAATAAAGTATCCGGGCCTTGGAGCATGACTATTATCAACGACCAGTACTCTGATGCAAACTAAAGAATTGGAGCAGGGGTTATCTGCGTTCCATGCACTGGAAATTGAAGTTACCAATCCCGATAAAGTATTGGTTGGATTATTGTCAAAACGAAATTCCCCTTTTTTTATCCATGATCCGTTCTCCATATTAAGACTATAAAGCCCGGTATTAGCGGTTAAACCTGTTATATTGGGGATTTTTACTTTTATGGGCTTGTTTCCCTTTATTTCTAATCTTTCTCCTTTAGAAGATGTAGCATATATCTCCATCATACCAAAAGTCTGTAATGGAAGGCTATCAGAAGAAATGAAAGTGCTGGGCGAAGAAATGATGGAATTATTATTTTGGGGATTGATAAAGGTTGCCCTGATGATGACCTCGCCATTGTATTGACTCCCGTCTTTTGTTATAAAGGAATTGGGTTGTACTTCTATACTGGAACCTTCATTTAATGTTGCAATAATGGAATCTGATGCATTAAATTTTTGTGCTGGATTTCTGGGGATCAGGGGGAAATTTGTTGTGATATCCTTGAGTATGGTGTACTTTACTTTCCTTATTATCGACACATAATCAGGATGCTCTATTTTTATAAAATATTCATTGTTTGTTTTTAGGTCCGTTTTTACAAATTCACCATTCTTATTTGTTTGTACTTTTTGGTTATCAATTGAAATGGTTGCATTCTCAATAAGTTCCTGGCTACTGTTGTTGTATATTTTTCCTTTCAGGGACAAGGTGGCTTTTTCTTTTTTGCATGAAAAAATGATGATCAAGGCAGTAAGAAAATATAATGACTTAATTAATTTATTTTTCATTTTTAATAGTTTTTTTGTGTTTACTTTAACGAAGAACGAAATAAGAATGACTGTCAGTTTAAATCAACAGCTTAGGTTGATTGTTAAGATAGGATAAAAAAAATGAATGTTAATAATTTTTTTATTAAAAATTATTAACATTCATATATTTTTATATAAAATACGGTGAAGCAGGAAAATTATTGAAAAATCCAGCTACAGGCATTTATTTGTTGACCAATGACATTTTTTACTGGTATAAAAATAATGGTATGTAGACTAAACCAGTAATAAAATGGAATTAGTAATTCATTTTTAAATCAAAAATCCCTGAAATTTCAGGGTTGGTGCCGATACAAACCTATAGATTAGTCAGCTGTTTTCCCACCACCCCACCTAAAATGGTGGGGGTACCCACATCAAAAGGTAAATTGCCCCACTATTACAGGTATATTTCCCCACCTTATACCTAAATCAGCCTACCTGCCAACACAAATTACCCACCCCTGTTTATTAACTAACCCACCTGTCAACACAAATTAACCCACCCCCTTACCTTAATTTACCCCATCGCTTACACAAATTAACCCACCTTATAATTAAAAGACCCCACCTTGCCGATAGGGTCAATTAACCAAAAAAGGTTAATTGAATTTAGGTTTGAGGTGGGGTAGGCGTTTTGAGTGATCTAGCTCCCACCTGGAAGAGAGTACGATTTGAAAATTTCCATATATTTATAACAGACTTTACCCTTACCTTAAACGTGCTCACATGCAAACATTGTTTATTGGTTTTATTAACGATACGGTAGATTATGCAATGAAAGGCATTGCAATACGTATTGCCTACCTGCTTTCGGTACGGTTTAGATTGGGAGGAAATGTTTCTGCTTATTATACATTATACGAGGATTTGCGTAATATTAGTTTTGAGCGGAAAATTAAATTCATTGATGACCATATGAAAGATGAGCCAGATAGAATACCGCTATACGATCGGTACAGGGATTTTAAAAAAATGAATAAAGAGTACAGGCTTACCCACAAGGAATACATTGTAGCACAAAAAACATTTGAAAAGAATGTAGAAGGAATGTTCAGCATAATAATGAATAACATTACAGATACGCTACAAAATGCAGGCTTAACCGATCTTAAACCAATCGAAGATACCTCTGCTTACGGCGAGTACTTTGTAATCTACGACAATCCTGAAAAAGAAATAGATGGCTGCAGTAAATTAAGCGACCTGCTTACATTAAACCTGGATGAGGATGATAATGAACATCGTACTGTTTTTGTTTTAACCGACCTGTTCTTTTCATCCGGATTTGATATGGGCGATGATGAAATGCCTGCTTTAAATGCATTTTCCCACAAAGGCTTTTTGCAGGAGTTATGTACGTTTCCTGATTATAATATTTTCTCTGTTGCTGATCTGAATACCCTACGTTTTGAGATGAATGATGAGATTAAAAGTTTTCAACTGGCTGTAAATGCATTTGCAGGCTTAACTGATAACCATGCTGAAGCTTTTAATTACTTACACAACAATGTAGTTGCTGCGGCAAAAAACCTTGCAGCAGATATCAATAATACAACTCTTGTTAACAATTATAGAAACAGAGCGTGTGGCGCCGGTGATGTAGGTTCAATTTTACTGGGTATGATACCGAAGACCCTGGTTTACAAATACTTTGAATTTATAAAAGTATCGTTGCAGGATACGATTGAAATCATGCAGCAGATTTCTGAAGAGGAAAGCCGGCAATTAATACCTGTATTAATAGTTTCTCTAAAAACAGCACCTGCCGCTGAAGAAGTAAAAGCGCAACAAATGCCATTAAGAAAAACCCTTTCAATAGATTAAATCCGGAATAATGAAACAACAAATTACAATAACTTATTTTGAAGCAATTATGCCTGATCACGGGCTATCGCTGCAGCTTGGTACTATGGAGGAATTTATGCGTTATGTTATATTCTGCAATGCACATGCGGTATTTGTACTGAAAAAGAATGACCAGCAATATTTTGCCTGTCTACAGCAGGGTATATTTATAGGCCACTCTACCTTAGGGTATAAAACTATTGAGGATTATAAAGAATCGATCAAGGGAAATTTTGCGGATGCGCTTTTATTTTATGAAGCAAAAAACAATGGGTACTCAACTTATAAAGATTACCAATTGGTAAAAGAAGCCGGTATTTCGGATATCAGGATTTTTGAAAAAATAAAAGCACAAGGTTATATTGATGGTTACCAGGAATTTAAAGCATTACAAAATGATAAACCCCTTTTTGCCGGCAGCGAAGATATTGCGAATCCTTATTTATTGTACACTTTCGCTTCTTCCAAAGCTTTTGCAGACTATCAACATTTTAAAACTGCATTGGCCCTTGGTTTTACAGATGCCCATAATTATGATTCGGCAATGGAAAAAGGATATAAAAACTGTCAGGACTATGAAGATGGAATGACCAGGGGGTTTGCAACCGGTTATATCTATTATGGTGCTCTGGAAAAGAATATAAGAGATATACAAGACCTCGACAGGTTTATGGAACTATCCAAACTTGAAACATCTGCAGCAAATTATGATGAACGTTTACTACTTTCGATTATCAGTAAATTGCCGCAGGGTAAAAAAGTATCTATCAATAAACTACATGAACTTTTTTCAGAAGCGCTTAACCTGTACAAATATGCTGACAACAATGAGTTACCAGCATGGCTTAGCAGGTCATTATACACCGCTGGTGACATTACCGATTTTTTAGTGACGAAGGATAATGCAAAAAAGTTTGGTATTTACGATACCGAAGGTGAATATTTTGAAACCAAACAACTTAACCAGCGTAAAGTGGTACTTGATGGATCGAATGTGGCACATGCTGCGATGGGGAATAATAAGGCCGTGCCAATGGTTGGCAATATGATAAAAGTGGTTAACAAACTTCTCAGCAGGGGATTTACAGAAATAACCATTATTGCCGATGCAAGCCTGCGCCACAAGCTTGCAGATAAGGAAAGACTGGAGGAACTTGGGCAGATTTGCGAATACAGAATTGCGCCGGCCGAAACAGCAGCCGATGTTTTTTTAATTGAGTTCGTAAAAACGGAGGGCTGCTTACTGGTTTCCAACGACATTTTCCGGGAATGGAAACTACGAGACAAATGGGTAGCCGAAAATATTGATTACTACAAGATGGCATTTATGATAGAAGGAGATAAGGTGCTGATGCCTGATTTGGATACTGCATTAGTTTGAACAGCCTTGAGTTTAAAATTTCATAAAACTAAAAAAACCTCTGAAACTTCAGAGGTTTTTTAATAAGCTGTTAGTTCGTATTGGTATTTATTATCCTTTCGGCGCAGCATCTAAAATTTCTTCATTAGCGCCGCTTGCATATTTCTCAAAATTCTTCACGAACTGGCCGGCAAGATTTTTTGCCATGGCATCGTATGCATCTTTATCTGCCCAGGTATTGCGTGGGTTTAAAATTTCTGTTGGTACGCCGGGACATTCAACAGGCATCATCATTCCAAAAACAGGATGAGCTTCAAAAGAAACATTATCCAGTTTTCCTTCCAGCGCAGCTGTGATCATTGCCCTTGTATAACTCAGTTTCATACGGCTTCCTGTACCATAAGCGCCACCGCTCCAGCCGGTATTTATCATCCAAACATTTACATTATGGTCATTCATTTTTTTACCAAGCATCTCTGCATATTGTGCAGGGTGCAATGGTAAAAATGGTGCACCAAAACATGCGCTGAAAGTAGACTTAGGTTCCGTAACACCAGCTTCGGTACCGGCAACTTTTGCAGTATAACCGCTGATGAACTGGTACATGGCCTGCCCTGCAGTAAGCTTACTGATCGGAGGTAAAACACCATACGCATCGCAGGTTAAAAAGAAAAGATTCTTTGGCGTTTTGCCTATTGATGGTTCAAGCGCATTGCTTATAAAAGTCAATGGATAACTTACCCTTGTATTCTCTGTAATTTTTTTACTGCTGAAATCTATTTTATTGGTGCCTTCAATAAATGTTACATTCTCAACCAATGCACCGGGCCTGATAGCGTGGTAGATCTCCGGTTCTTTATCTTCACTCAGGTCGATACATTTTGCATAGCAACCACCTTCAAAATTAAACACACTGTCTTTGGTCCAGCCATGTTCGTCATCACCAATTAATTTACGATTGGGGTCTGCACTCAAAGTTGTTTTACCGGTTCCGCTCAATCCAAAGAACACAGCAGTATCACCAGCATCGCCCATATTGGCGCTGCAATGCATACTTAATACATCGGCTTTTGTTGGCAATACAAAATTCAGCATGGTGAAAATGCCTTTTTTCATTTCGCCGGTATAACCGGTACCACCAATCAAAATAGTTTTGTGTGTAAAACTGATCACGGCAAAGTTTTCGGCACGGGTTCCATCCACAGCAGGGTCTGCTTTAAAACTTGGGGCCTGTATCACATGCCAGTGTGGTTCAAAATTCTCCAGGTCTTTTTCTTCGGGGCGGATGAACATATTGTAGCAAAATAAATTGCTCCATGGATTTTCATTGATCACTCTCAGGCGAAGCCTGTAAGCTTCTTCGGCACAGGCGTAGCAATCACGAACCCAAAGTTCTTTGCCACTTAAATGCGCCATCATTTTTTCCTTTAACTGAAAAAAATTCTTTTCTTCAAAAGGGATATTAAAATCATTCCAGTGAACCGTGTTTTCGGTGAGGGCATCTTTTACGGTGAATTTGTCTTTCGGGCTGCGGCCGGTAAATTTTCCGGTGTTAATTAACAGGGCTCCGGTATCGTTTAAAACACCATCACCACGTTGTACAGCCTGTTCAGTTAATACATCGGGGCTGAGTTGGTAATTTACATTTTCTGTGGGGTTCAATCCCAGTTTTTTCAATGCATCTAATGGGGGGGCAATTGTAGTTTGAACTGACATAGCAAGTTTTATTTAAGTTTACGCAATCGTTCCCGCAAAGGTAGGTAATTGTGTTTTTAAAAAGGTATTGTAACCAACACATATTTAAAAAGGGTAAGCTGAAAAAGCGTAATTATTTACAAATATTAATTATTTGATTACTTTATTAAATAAGTTTAAATATTCGCTTGATAAATTTGATAATGTTGATTGGGCTGCCAGGACCTCACCCCAACCCCTCTCCAAGGGAGAGAGGCTTTTAGAGCTCAAAACTTTGGAGCGCTTTCAGTATATTGCAGCATAAACAATAATCATGAAATATCTCCCACTTAACCCCGAAATATTCGTTCAAAACCGCAAGCGTTTTGTTGAAAGAATGGAAAAAAATTCTATTGCCATTTTTAATAGCAATGATGAATTACCAACTAATGCCGACCAGTTGCACCGGTTTAAGCAAAACTCCGACCTGTTCTGGCTTACCGGTATTGAGCAGGAAGATACCATGCTTGTATTATTTCCTGATAATCCCGATCCCAAATACAGGGAAGTATTGGTTTTGACAAGACCTAATGAACTCAAAGAAAAATGGGATGGTCACAGGTTAAGGGCAAATGAGGGGACAGATATTGCGGGCATTAAAACAATTGTATGGTTAGATGTTTTGGATGGTTTATTGCAACCATGGGTACATTTAGCTGATACCATTTATTTAAACAGCAATGAAAATGACCGCAAGGCAAATTTAGTTCCTGTAAGAGATTATCGTTATGCTGAAATGATGAAGCAGCGTTATCCACTGCATAATTATAAGCGCAGCGCCAGGATCATGAAGGACCTTCGTGGCATTAAAACTGCACTGGAAGTTGAAGTGATGCAAAAAGCAATTGATATTACCGATATCACTTTTAGAAGGCTGATGCAGATCATACAACCGGGTATTATGGAGTATGAGATTGAAGCAGAGATCTATCATTCATTTTTGTCGCAAAGGGCAACGGGGCCTGCTTATGGCTCTATCATTGCCAGTGGCGACAGAGCACGTACACTACATTATGTGGAGAACAGCCGGGAGTGCAAAGACGGCGAATTGATCTTGATGGACTTTGGTGCAGAATACGGTTATTACTGTGCTGATCTTACCCGTACTGTTCCTGTAAATGGCAAATTCAGCCGCAGGCAAAAAACAGTTTACAATGCCTGCCTGCATTTGCATCAATATGCTGCCAGTATTTTAAAACCCGGTATCAGCATTGTTGATTACACCGAAAAAATAGGCGATGAAGCAACTGTTGTTTTTCAAAAAATAGGTTTGCTGAAAAAATCAGACATTAAAAATGAAGACCCTGAGAACAGGGCTTACCGCAAATATTTATATCACGGTATTTCTCATCACCTGGGTATAGATGTGCATGACCTGGGTACAAGAACCGCTCCTGTAAAAGCAGGCATGGTGTTTACCATTGAACCGGGTATCTATATTGAAGAAGAACAAATGGGTATCAGGATCGAGAATAATTTCTGGATAACACGGAATGGTAATAAAGACCTGATGAAAAATATCCCGATCACTGTTGAGGAGATTGAAGCGTATATGAAGAAATGACAACAGACCATGGACGACAGACGATGGACGACAGACCACGGACCACGGAAGGGCTTTTGGGATTTAAGACTTCATTTTACAAATAGTTTATGCCTTTTAAGTTTGAGAAATTAGAAATTTGGAAGCTTGCGATAGATTTAGCTGGTGATGTACATAAGTTGACAAGGAATTTTCCGAAAGAAGAGATGTTTTCTCTCACATCTCAAATGAAAAGAGCTGCAGATCCGATATCATTAAATATAGCAGAGGGTTCTACCGGACAATCTGATCCGGAGCAATTGAGATTTCTTGGTTATTCTCAAAGGTCGGCATTGGAAGTAGTTAATTGTCTTTATCTTGCTTTGCGGAGAAATTATATTGAGCAGGAGGAATTTAATAAATTTTATTCTGAACTTGAAAGGTTATCGATCAAGATCCAGGCATTTAAAAAGTCTTTAAAAACATAGCTTAACCGTCTGTCGTCAGTTGTCTGTCGTCAGTCGTCTTTACAACATGAAACAAATCCCTAACATTTTTACCTTAATCAATCTCTTTTTAGGCTGCATTGCTATTGTTTTTGCACTGCAGACAGAAACCATTTCCATTTATGTGGGTGAAGATCTGAGTTCACATTATAATATCCCTGAAAATTTATCTGTTGCAGCCTATTTTATTTTTGCAGCGGCTGTAGTAGATTTTTTAGATGGCTTTGTTGCCCGCTTATTGAAGGCAACATCTGAAATGGGCAAACAACTGGATTCTCTAAGTGATGTGGTAAGTTTTGGCGTGGCACCTTCGGTAATTTTATACCAACTGCTCAAGATCAGCTTTATTAAAGAAGAGAGTGGCCTTGAAACTTCCATACTTTGGTTGTTGCCGGCTTTTATAGTAGCCTGTGCAGGTGCTTATCGTTTAGCCAGGTTCAATATTGACAATTCACAATCTTATGGATTTAAGGGTGTACCCATACCGGCTGCCGGTTTATTCATTGCATCATTTCCCCTCATCTTACATTTTGGGAACAGCGTTATAAATGTAAACGAATGGCTCACCAATAAATGGGTGCTGTATGCAGTAATCGTTTTAATAAGTTGGCTAATGGTTTCCACCTTACCATTAATGGCATTGAAGTTTAAAGATTTTACGTTTAAAAACAATCTGCCTAAAATTATTTTACTCACCATTGCTATTGTTGCTGCTTTACTTTTTCAATGGCTGGCAGTTCCTATTGTGTTTATCGTTTACATTATTTTATCTTTGCTTTTCAAACAACCATCATCATGATATTTACTGTTCAGATAAAAGTTATGCCGCTTAAAGATTTGTTAGATCCTCAAGGCAAAGCGGTAATGGGAGGCTTGCAGAATTTAGGATTGAATAATGTTACCGATGTGCGTATTGGTAAACATATCGACCTGCAGATCGAAGCGGATACTAAAGAAGCAGCCCTGGCAAGCGCAGAAGATGCTGCAAAAAAATTACTGGCAAACCCGGTGATGGAGGTTTATGAGATAACATTGAGTTAAAAATATTTTAGATTGTAGATTGCCGATTTTAGATTTTAGTGCGGCTTTAAATATCTACAATCTACAATCTAAAATCTAAAATAGTGCTTTACCTTATTCCTTCTCCCATCGGCAACCTTGCAGATATCACTTTCAGGGCTATAGATATTTTAAAGTCGGTAGATCTGATCCTTGCAGAAGATACACGAACATCTTCCGTGTTGTTAAATCACTACCAGGTTCATAAGCCCATCACACCTTATCATCAGCACAACGAACATAAGATACTTACACATTTAACCGAACAACTGGCTGCAGGTAAAACCATGGCACTGCTTACCGATGCTGGCACACCCGGTATCAGCGATCCGGCTTTTTTATTGGTGAGGGAATGTATCAAAAACAATATCAGCGTTGAATGTTTACCGGGCGCTACGGCATTTGTGCCGGCACTTGTAAACAGCGGCCTGCCTATTAATAGTTTTTGTTTCGAAGGTTTTTTACCACTTAAAAAAGGCAGGCAAACCATGATGAAAAAGCTGGCAACAGAAGAAAGGACCATGGTTTTTTATGAAAGTCCCATGCGGCTTGTAAAAACTTTAAATGAGTTTATACAATACTTTGGTGCAGACAGGCAATGTTGCGTTAGCCGGGAACTTACCAAAAAATTTGAAGAGAATGCAAGAGGAACCTTACAGGAAGTGCATGATCATTTTAATGCTAAAACTGTAAAGGGAGAGATCGTGATCGTGGTTGCAGGCATGGAATAACCATTTATCAGTTTTGTGTTTTTCATAAAGCTATTTTACCGAAATTTACCTGTTTAAATCATATTACATGAAGAAATCAATAGTGTTTTTAATTGCAATGTCATGCGTTCAGCTTATTTCATTTGCCCAAACAGACCGCTGGCAGCAGGCTGTTAAATACAATATGAATATTGATATGGATGTAAGTACCAACAGGTTTACCGGCAAACAAAAACTGGAATACAGCAATAACTCACCGGTTGCTTTAAATAAAGTATTTTACCATTTGTACTTTAATGCGTTTCAGCCAAACAGCAGCATGGATGCAAGGAGCCGTGAGTTAGGGAAGGTGTTGGTAAGCGGAAGGCCAGATTGGGATGGAAGGGTTAAAGACAGGATATTAAACCTTAAACCTGATGAAATTGGTTATCAGAAAATCATTTCATTAAAAATGAATGGCGTTGCCCAGCCATTTAAATATCATGAAACGATACTGGAAGTAAATCTTACCAAACCCATTGCAGCAAAAACAAAAGTTGTTTTTGATATGGAATTTGAAGCACAGGTTCCTTTGCAGATTCGCCGCAGCGGAAGAGATAATCCTACAACCGGCGTACGCTATAGTATGAGCCAATGGTATCCCAAAATGTGTGAGTACGATTATGAAGGCTGGCATCCAACTCCATACGTGGCCAGGGAGTTTTATGGTGTTTGGGGCGATTTTGATGTTACCATCAATATTGAAAAATCTTACAAGCTTGGCGGAACGGGTGTATTGGTGAATGCAAACGAAATTGGCTGGGGTTACGATGCACCGGGCACCGAATTAAAACCAACAACTAAAGCAAAAAGAAGCTGGCATTTTACCGGGCAGAATATTCATGATTTTGTATGGACGGCAGATCCTGAATACAGGCACTTTACCTATAAAATGCCTAATGGTGGCCCAACTTTACATTCTATTTATAATTATAAAGAGAACGATCCTAAAAATGATTCGGCATGGGCGCTTGTGCTTACTGCAGCTGCAAAAGCATTACCGTTCATTGAAAAGAATTTTGGCAAATATCCTTACCCGCAATATTCATTTATACAAGGTGGCGATGGTGGTATGGAATATCCAATGGCAACCCTATTGGTTGGTCCGGGACTTGGCACTGTTTTCCACGAGTGGCTACACAGCTGGTACCAGATGATGCTGGGTACCAATGAAGCTATGTATGCCTGGATGGATGAAGGTTTTACCAGTTATGCAGAAGACCTGGTAACTAAATTTTATGATAATAAATCTGCATTGCAGGGTTTTAAAGAAGCTTTTGTGCAAAATCCCAATAATAAAAATTTAAAAGAAATTGTTGAAACTACTCCTGAAGATCATAGTGGCTCCTACTTTGGTTATTTTGCGTTGGCAAAAAGTGGTTTTGAAGAACCGATGACAACGCACAGTGATCATTATAACAGCAATTATGGTTACAGTACGGCTGCCTATTCTAAAGGCGAAGTATTTATGGAGCAACTGGGTTATATAGTTGGTGCCGAAGTGAGGGATAAGATATTGCTGGAATACTATAACCGCTGGCGTTTTAAACATCCCAATGTAAATGACCTGGTGAGAACGGCGGAAGATGTAAGTGGCATTCAACTGGATTGGTATAGGGAGTACTGGATCAATACTACCAAAACAATTGATTATAAAATTGACAGTTTGTGGGAAGAGAATGGCGTATCAAAGATCCGCTTAAAAAGAATTGGCCATATGCCAATGCCTATTGATCTGCAGCTTACTTATAAAGATGGCAGCACCGAAATGTTCAACATCCCATTGAATTTGATGTTTGGTAATAAACCAAATGAAAAACCTGCGCAAAAACGTGAAGTGCTGGAAGAATGGAGATGGACACATCCCACCTATATTGTTGAGATGAAACGCAGGCTAACGGATATAAAGACCGCAGAGATCGATCCATCTAAAAGAATGGCCGATGTGGACAGAAAAAATAACCTGCTGGAGTTAAACTGGTAATGGGTACATGGTCTGACGTCCCGTCGACCATGTAGAAGCAAAGCCAAATACATTGAAGATGGAGATAAATATTCGCAGGATAAATGTTGATGATGTATCAACCTTATCCATTATAGCCCGGCAAACTTTTTATGATACATTTACCGGAACCTGTACAGAAGCTGATATGCAGCATTTTTTAGAAAGGCATTACAACACAGAACAACTGGGTAAAGAATTACTGGATGAAGAAACATTTTGTTTTTTTGTAGAGATAGATGGTGTTCCTGTTGGATACTTACATTTCAAGGAAGATTATAAAAATTTTCCTGAAATAAAGAAATGGAAGGCATTGGAGTTAAAAAGGATCTATGTGTTAAAAGAATACCAGGGAAAGGGGATTGCTCAAAAGCTGATGGACTTCTTCCTGGAGTTTGCTAATGACAAAAAATACGAGGCCGTTTGGCTTGGGGTATGGGAACATAACATAAGGGCACAAAAATTTTATGGTAAATACGGATTTGTAAACTCCGGCTACACCCATGATTTTCCTATCGGGAATACGCCACAAACTGATACATGGCTCTGGAAATTTTTATAATTCCATCATCTTTATAATAACAAACCCCCGAAAATTTCCGGGGGTTGTTTGTTTGTGCCTGCTTGATTATTGTCTTTATCGTCCAAAATATTTATTTACTGCTTCCACACGATTGGTAACGTGAAGTTTCTCATATATATGATACACATGCTTGCGTACCGTTTCGGTTGTTATATTTAATTTATCAGAGATCTCTTTATATAAAAGACCGGTTGAAAGCATTTCCAGTATCTCATTCTCTCTTTTGGAAAGTACTGACAGCGATGAACCGGTAGATGTTGTTATTGATTTGTTTTGAAAAGCAGCCACAACTTTACTGGCTATCTGGCTGCTCATTGGGGCTCCACCCTGTATCAGTTCGGTGATCCCTTCCAGCAGTTTGGCTGGTTGTGTCTTTTTTAAGATATACCCACTGGCACCTGCACGCAGGGCCTCAAATATTTTTTCATCTTCTTCATAAATGGTACACATCATGAATAATATCTCGGGATTGCTGCTCTTTAATTCCCGCACTACTTCAATACCATTCATACCATCACCCAGGCCAATATCCATTAAAACAACCCGGGGATTTAAGTCAGGTAATTTTATAAGGGCCTCTTCGCCGGTTGTGCATGAGCCTGCAAGTGTAAAATCACCGGAAGATTCTATGATCTGCTCCAGCGCCTGGCGGATGTCATTATTATCTTCAACTATTGCAACAGAATTGTTCATCATTTTGCAAAAATGAGATTATTAATCCGTTTACACAATACCTCAAAGTGGTAATAGGCATTACCGAACCGGAACGTATAATAGATATTTCTCAACAAAAAAATCCTGTGGGAATATTTTTTCGATCTCCCAAACCCGTGGCTTGCAGCCGCTCTCATGTATCTCCTGTGCCAGGTCGCCGCCTTTTAAGCAGATAAGGCCGTTTGGTACACCGGCAAGGGCCATCTTATTTTTTTGAATTAATGGTTTGCTCCAATACCACAGATCTTTTAACGGGGCCACAGCCCTGGAGATAACCACATCAAATTTCCTGTTCTTGATATCTTCTGCACGGCTGTGCTGCGTGGTAAGATTATCCAGCCCGATAGCAGCAGCAATTTCACTCACCACTTTCAGCTTTTTATTGATGCTGTCAACCAAATGGAATTTTGTTTCAGGAAACATGATGGCAAGCGGTATGCCGGGGAATCCACCACCACAACCCAGGTCCATCACCTGCATATCTTTTGTAAATTCAAATTTAGCTGCAATGGCAAGGGAATGTAAAACATGGTGCTCATAAAAATTATCCATATCCTTGCGGGAGATGACATTTATTTTTGAATTCAAATCGGCATACAGTTCTTTCAGCGCAGCAAATTGTTCTAATTGCTTTGGAGTAAAATCACTGAAATATTGTTGTATCAATTCCATATAAAATCAAAAGGCAAAAGTAAAAATTCAAAAGGCAAAATAAAACACAATCTCCGCTTTTACATTCCAATTCCCTCTCCTTTAGGAGAGGGGTTGGGGTGAGGTTACTTCCAGCCCTTCCTTGGCCGTTTAAATACTGCCACTGCAAATATCAGGTAATAAAAAAACATCCAGATATCAATAAATAAAAACCAGGGGTACATGGCTTGTTCACCCAATTTTTTCATACTGGGATATAAAACAATTGCCTGTATCAAAAAGCGGATACCAAATACAATTAAAGCCAGTTGCCAGTTATAAAATATTAATGAAGCAGCCAGTAGCGGGTAAAACATAAAATGCGAAAAAGTGTATAGGCCCAGTAAAAACTTATGCAACGGTTTATAAAATTTACCGGTGCTGTAATGCCTGTTCTTTTGCCTGATCCAGCCGTTCCAGGTTTTAGGAGGGTCGCTTAAAGTAAAAGCATCCTTATCAATATTTATTTTGGTATTCTTTTTTGTGGCAGCCATGTTTATGAACAGGTCATCATCACCGCTGGGTATATTGTTATGTGCCGAAAAACCTTTGTGCCTGAAAAAGATCGTCTTTTTATAACTGAGGTTACGGCCCACACCCATATAGGGTTTACCTGCCAATGCATAAGAGAAATATTGCAGGGCGGTATGAAAGGTTTCCCAGCGAACAATTTTATTTAAGAGACCGGTTTTTTTATGATAAGCACCATAGCCCAACACGATCTCTGTATTCTCATCAAAACTTTCCTGCATTTTATCTATCCAGAATTCACTGGCAGGCACACAATCTGCATCGGTGAGTAAAACAATTTCATGCTTAGCCGTTTTTATACCAATGCTTAAGGGAAATTTTTTACCGGGTATCAGTTTGGCTTCCTGCTTAAGTTCTACCACCTGCAACTGCCTGTATTCTTTTTGATATGCTTCCAGCAGATATTTGGTGTCGTCAAAGGAGTTATCATCCACCACGATCACTTCATGCGTTGTACTGTATTGCTGAACCAGCGCTCCCGGCAGATTTTTCGCTAAATTTGCGGCTTCATCACGGGCACAGATAATCACCGATACCGGGTGGGTTTGCGTCCCGATACCTATCGGGATCTTTTTTGGCTTATAAAAAGCCAGTCGTAAAAAGAAAAACAGGTAGTAAAAAAGTTGTATCAGGGTTACCAGGCAAAAAGCATAAAAAACTATTTGCCCGATCTGGGTAAAATTCATGCAGCAAAAATAAGGAATGAAAAGAAGTAATAAGAATTACAATGATGTATAAAAAGCAAATGCTTTATTTACCGTAAGCTCTAAAGCCCTCTCCTTTGGAGAGGGTTTGGGTGAGGTCAACCACAAACAAAAAACCACAAACAACCAACACTAATGCCGGCATTACAATTCGATCTGCAACATACCGATACCTCAACCAAAGCAAGGGCAGGAAAAATAACAACCGATCACGGAGAGATCCTAACCCCCATCTTTATGCCTGTTGGTACTGTCGGCAGTGTAAAAGCGGTAACACAGCAGCAGTTGCATGATGAAGTAAAAGCACAGATCATCCTTGGTAACACATATCATCTTTACCTGCGCCCAGGTTTAGAAATACTGGAAGCAGCAGGGGGGCTCCATAAATTCAATGGCTGGCATAAACCCATTTTAACTGATAGCGGTGGTTACCAGGTTTTTTCTTTGGCCAACAACCGCAAGCTTACCGAAGAAGGCGCTTTGTTCCAGAGCCATATTGATGGAAGCAAACACTTATTTACGCCCGAGAGCGTGATGGACATACAAAGAATTATTGGTGGCGATATTGTGATGGCCTTTGATGAGTGCCCGCCTTATCCCAGTGATTATAAATATGCCAAAGACAGTATGGAGCTTACACATCGCTGGCTTGACAGATGTTTTCAAAGATTTGATTCTACTCCTGATAAATACGGTTACACACAAAATTTATTTCCCATTGTACAGGGTAGTACATACAAAGATCTGCGTACAGCTTCGGCTGAATTCGTTGCTTCAAAAAACGCAACCGGTAACGCCATTGGCGGTTTAAGTGTGGGCGAGCCGATGGAAATGATGTATGAGTTCACAGAACTATGCTGCGATATTTTACCGGTACAAAAACCACGTTACCTGATGGGCGTTGGCACGCCATGGAATATTTTAGAAAGCATTGCTTTGGGTGTAGATATGTTCGATTGCGTAATGCCTACCCGTAATGGACGCAATGCCATGCTCTTTACCAGCAATGGTGTAATTAATATTGACAACAAGAAATGGGAAAAGGATTTTTCAGTAATTGATGATGGCATTGATTGTTTTGTAAGCAATTATTACAGCAAAGCTTATCTACGCCACCTGATGAAAGCGAAAGAGTTTTTAGGATTGACCATTGCCAGCGTACACAACCTGGCTTTTTATTTGTGGCTGGTTGGTGAGGCCCGTAAGCATATCCTGGATGGTGATTTTGCAAGCTGGAAGGATGAAATGGTTGTTAAACTGCAGCAGCGGCTATAGTCATTAAGTAATGCGTCGGCTTAAAAGTCTGTCAGGTTGAGCTTGTCGAAACCGGGGCTATATAAGTTAACCCGTCTTCGACAAGCTCAGACTGACAGTAAAATGGTTACAGGGTTCTTAAAACTGATGCACTTTACAAGCGCTTAACAAAAAAACATGGCTGCGGCACAATAATTGAAAAAAACAAAGTTGTTTTTTTATAATTATCTTTAAAACCTTAAACCCCGTTTATGATGAAGCAGAAATTACTTTGCAGCCTCATTGTTTTACTAACACCTTTTATTGTTTTTTGCCAGAATGGTACTGTACAGGATGCCAGCATTCCCAAAGATGCGCCGGTTAATGTGAAGCTCACCGATTTTAAGAACAATATTCTCAACAACGAAATAGTTATTTTTAAAAGTGCCCTCAATGGCAAGGAATACCAGGGGCTTACCGATTCACTGGGAAAATTCTCTTTCCGTTTGCCGGTTGGCGATAAGTATGAGATCTATATCCTGGGGTTTAAAGATTCTGTGCTTAATGAAAATGTGCTCACCATTCCGCCTACAACTGGCAAAGCCTATTACAAAAACCCTTTCATTGTAGAAATTCAGCACCTGCCGGCCAAGAGCTTTATTTTGGAGGATTGTAATTTTGAGACCGGCAAGGCCGACCTGAAAGAAGAGTCCTATAAAGTAATTGATGAACTGGTGGCTTACCTTAATCGTAAAGATGATGAACGAATAGAACTGGGTGGCCATACCGATAATGTAGGTAATGCAAAAAGCAACCAAATACTGTCTGAAGCAAGGGCAAACACTGTAAGAGCTTATTTATTGATGAAAGGTATTGACCCCAGCCGGGTTACTGCAAAAGGTTATGGTTTAACCAAACCCATTGCCAGCAATAAAACAGTTGATGGCAGGGCACAGAACAGGAGAACGGAGGTAACGATCTTGTAATTAGTATTTAAATAATAGTAAATGGTCCCGTTTGGCTTAGCTGAACGGGATTTTTGTTAGGAGAAAACCTGCCGTAGCCTGCGACAAGCTTATTAATAGAGTAGAAAGCATACTCCCTTGGGGAGGAAACTTTCTACTAAGGTAGAAAACATACTTTCATAAGGAGGAGACTTTCTACTCAAGTAGAAATCATGGTTCCTTTGGGAGGTATCTTTCTACTAAGGTAGAAATTGTGCTGCCAAGAGGAACAGAGCTTTCTACCATGGTAGAAAGTTCACTCCGGAGTGGGGAAAGCTTTCTACCAGGATGAAAAGCTTTTCGCAGCCCTGCGTGGACTTTCAATATATACAAGAAAGTTCACATCCTGTTAGAGATAAACTTTCTTGTAAACAAGAAAATGTGCCGCCTTAGGTAGGAATTTTTCTTGTGAACAAGAAATTATGCTTCCGTAAGGAGTGAATTTTCTTGAACGGTGGATATGTTCCTGCACCCTGCGGCTGCCCAGCGGATAGGGTGAGTCACCCCTTTAGGGTGGCTCACCCGGTTATTTGTTTAACTTTTTTGGAAATGACGGGCTGCCCTCTTTGAGAATTATTTATTAGACGGTGAGCCACCCCTTAAGGGGTGACTCACCGTTAATGTCTATTCTTTACCCAAACAATACATCCTGCCTTCATCTGTAATTGCATAGAGTTTACCATCTTTACCCATACCAACATCCCTGAAACGCTGGCCTTCTGCCTCAAGCAAGCGTTCTTCTCCCGCCACTTTATTACCATTTAACTGCACCCGGATGATATGCTTACCACTTAAACTGGCCACAAATAAATTGTTGTTCCATTCCGGAATATTATTGCCGGTGTAAAAAGTAATTCCGCCGGGGGAGATGACAGGGTCCCAATAATACACCGGTTGCTCATAGCCTGCCTTTTGAGTAAGCCCTTCGCCAATGGTTTTACCGCTATATTCTATACCATAGGTTATTATTGGCCAGCCATAATTGACACCGCGGCGGATAATATTGATCTCATCACCACCTTTAGGGCCCATTTCAGCTTCCCACAAATCGCCTGTTGTGGGATGAATAGCAATGCCGAGCGGATTTCTATGGCCAGTGGAAAATATTTCGGGCCTGGTGTTTGGCTTGGGCAGCATCAATGGGTCGGTTACAGCTTGCCCAGTTTTTGTGATCAACAATATTTTTCCTAAGCTGCTGGTATTATCCTGAGCCAGCGGACGGGTAGCAAGGTCCGAACGTTCGCCGGATGTAACAAACAGGTTTCCTTCTTTTGTAAATGCCAGTTTGCCGCCATTGTGTTTATCTCCATCGTGTGTAGGGCTAACCCTGTATATCACCGCCACGTTTTCTATGGCGGTTTCATCGTCCTTTAATCTTGCCTTGGCTACGGCGGCATGGTTACCACCTGCAACTGGTTCGCTGAACATAAAATATATCATCCTGTTAGTAGTAAAATCGGGATCGATCACAACACCCAACAGGCCGCCCTGCCCGGCATCATCTACTTTGGGTGCACCGGTAATATTATTACTTACCGTGCCATTGGGCGACACAATGCGGAACATGCCTTCTTTTTGGGTTATCAAAAATCTTCCATCGGGCAACGTTGCCATACTCCAGGGTTTTACCAATGCTTCGGTTACCTTTTTGGTAGTATAAGCCGTTGTGGTTTTTATGCCTGTGATCCTCGTTTGCCCTTCAAAGGCAGGCTTGTATTGCGGGCTGTTTGGCGCTTTTGTTTCTACCGGCGATGGGGGGCCGGGCGTTTTGGATGATTGTCCGGAAGAGCATGCAACTAAAAACAGTATGGATGCTGTTACAAAAAATATATTTTTCATACAGAGATTCTTTGATGTAAAATGGTATTTACAAGAATAGTGCTAAAAAGAATTGCCCTGTTAATTATGTAAGGTATATGTCTTAGTTCGTGCCATCACCGAAATTAAAATGTAGCATGTATTTAGATATTGAAGATATAAAACATGAGTTGGGAGAAAGGTTTAATTGTCTTTTGTGGAGATTGTAAAAGGAAGCTCTGTACAAATATTGGGTTGTGTATAAATAACTGCTTCTTGATTTCGATTTTTTAAAAGCAAAATGAGATTTGCTTGACTAATTGCCCAATTTATTGATAACACAGATTTCTTATTTTGTTTTTTATCCCATTCATCAGCAGCCTGTATTAATGCCTGAGTAAAGTAACTGCCTTCATTGTCTGAACCGGAAGGGGTATTTTCTTTGGTAGAAAACACTATCGTTTTGCACTTGCTACAATTTTTGACATATTCATCAAACACATCTTTCTTACCTGATTTTTTAAATTCGGGGAATTTGAAATTACTGGTAGTAACTTTTTGTATATCTGATTCATTGCACAACGACAAGCTTCAATAATTATAACTTGTTTTAAGGAGTTAGTTTTTAGTTCTAACATTTCTAATCTATCCTCATTTTTTAAACCTATGAATTCTTTTTGTCCAATCAGTCCACCATGCCCAGTAAAGTAAATAAGAGTATAATCTTCGGACGCCGCAGATAGAGATTTTGTTATTTCAGATTTGGGTTGGTCAATTAGTATTTCGAGATCAACTTTATGTATCCAAGATCCGCCAAGATCACTTTCCAGATATTTTTTCATGTATTTAGAATCAATATCTATATGGACATTAGTCGGGTTGTCGAGCCAAGATACTTTATAAGGTGCAAAACCAACAATTATAAATGCTTTTCTGCTCATTTTTAAGCACCTGAATTTTTTGTGCCATTAATCTTTACTAAGATGTCAATATTTAAACTTAGCCGGGTTTTGTTTCATTCCCCAAAAAAGTAATAATTCGATTTGCTTTTTTCTGGGTTTGTAGTGATAGACTATTTGGGTATGTTTATCCAATATACCAATACGAACATTTTTTCTTTTGGCAGAGGAGCGGCACATTTCGGGGTAACGTTTTAAGGTAGATAACCACCTGTCAGTTCGGGTCACAAATCTTTCAACTTCACGGATTGACCATTCCTTGAGTAAATAACCCACTATTTTGTTGAAGCTGTTTTTTGCACTATCTGTCCAAAGAATTTCCAGTTCTACTTCTTCAGCCATTTTTTATATTTTTTCATTACCTCATCATGCGGAGTAAGTTTGCCGGCTTTCATTTCTGCTAATCCTTTATCAATTACTTTTTGTTGTTCTTCGCCAATTTCATCCCACCAATCCTGCTGGTCTTCCATAAATGTTTTTACTACTGTAAGCACAGTCCTCTTCTGCTTCACATTTAATTGAGGCAGATATTGGTTTATCTCTTTATCTAATGCTGTTGCTGTACTCATATTCGTTTTTGTTTACTGTAAATTTACTTTTTTTCAGCGAAACAAAAAATCCCGTTCAGCCTAAACTGAACGGGATCGTATTTTTAAGAGAGAACTCTTACTCTGCTTTTGGCTCTTCGCTTGTTGCTGCTGCATCTGCAGCATCATTATCAAACTTAGCTTTTAAGTCGGCCAGTGCACCAATATCCCCCAGGGTTGATTTTTCAACTTTGCTTTGCAAGCTTTTTACGGCTTTTTTGGTTACTTCAAAATCGGCTTTCTTTTCTTTGATGATCGCTTGCTTCTCTTCCTCAATCACCTGCTCCCAAAGACGTGAGTGGCTTAAAACAATACGCTTGTCGTTACGGTCAAATTCAATAACCAGGAATTTAGCTATCTCATCAACACCAATTGTTTTACCATCTTCTTTTGCCAGGTGACGGGCAGGAGCAAATCCTTCCAGTCCGTAAGGCAATTGAACAATAGCGCCTTTATCATCTTTCTTCACCACAGTTCCTTCGTGCTCGCTGC
>Ga0193752_1000081_pt1 | contig 136398 bp, 106 predicted proteins | sample H1c1metaG_FD_144924 | JGI IMG/M metagenome (GOLD analysis project Ga0193752, IMG submission 144924) | Soil microbial communities from a riparian zone of the East river system, Colorado, United States - H1c1 | ecosystem: Environmental > Terrestrial > Soil > Riparian zone | place: USA: East...
GCCCTTGCGGCCTTGTTATTGTCAGCCGGCGGGGTGTTCCTTGCCGACTACATGACATCGCTTGTTACCATGCACCACGCTGTGTTTTATTTCGCGTGGTCGGTGGTGACTGGTGTGCTCATTGCGTTCAGCAAACCCAGCCTGCACGAATATTATTTCTCGTTCCTGATGGATGGAGTGATGATCCTGCTCTGGGCGATGATTGCTTTTCTCTGAAGCAGTTTGCGTGGGTTAAAATTCGGGACATGTTTGATCGGAACAAGCAATCGCAGAATCATGACTTGTTGATGTATGCAAAAAACAACCACGAAGGCACGGCGACACGGAGTTATTGATTTTTGAAATCCGTTTACCGTGCGGCAGGGCGCGGAGCAAATCGCTTCGCGATTTAATGTGTTATCTCAAATGTGCAGGTTCACTAATCACGAAGTGATCATTACCTGGGCCGTGCCGACGCAGGGAATGATTGTCAAATAGTAAGCGCCGTGTCGCCGTGCCTCCGTGGTTAAATTTCATCGGCAATCAAACGAAACACTAACTGACACCATCGAAAACCGAGTTCAGCGCAAATTCAAACTCACGCACGGTCATGAGAATATCTTCCTGCGTGTGTACGGAAGAAACAAATCCAACTTCATAACCCGAAGGCCCGAGATAAATTCCTTTTTCGAGCAAGGCATGGTACATCAGCCGGAAATGTTTCATGCTGGCTGCATCAATCTGCGCTGCTGAACGAATGGATTCTTCACCGGTAAATGCAATCCAGAAAATGGAACCGATGGAAAATAATTTAACGGGATAATTTTTTTCTGCCACGTAATCGCGGATCCCGGTTACAAGTTGGTTGCATTTCTTTTCGAGCTCTTCATAAAATCCGTCCGCGAGACAGAGTTTCAGTTGCGCAATCCCTGCAGCCATTGCCACGGGATTTCCGGAGAGAGTTCCGGCCTGGTATACATTTCCTTCGGGAGAAATCATGGCCATAATTTCTTTCGACGCACCGTAAGCGCCAACGGGTAAACCGCCGCCAATGATTTTTCCGTACGTGATAATATCGGGTTTGATGCCGTAGTATCCCGCTGCGCCGGTGAAGCCAATACGGAAACCGGAAATGACTTCATCGAACAGCAGAAGCGTTCCATAGCGTTTGCAGGTTTCGCGGAGAAACTGAAGAAATTCTTTGCGCTGCAAAAGCAATCCGTTGTTCGCGGGAATGGGTTCTATGATCACGCAGGCGAGATCGTGACCAAACTTTGTAAATGCTTCTTCAAGCGCAGCTTCATTGTCCAGCGGGACAACGATGGTTTCATTCACAAAAACTTCGGGCACGCCTTCAGAGGAAGTATTTCCAAACGTTACAAGACCGGAGCCTGCTTTGACCAGGAGAGAATCGGAATGCCCGTGGTAACATCCTTCGAATTTGAGGATCTTGTTTCGGTGCGTATACCCGCGTGCAAGACGGATTGCGCTCATTACCGCTTCCGTTCCGGAACTGACAAAGCGGATTTTCTCAATGAAAGGATTGTTTGAAAGGATCAGTTCCGCCAGCTCGTTTTCAAGGGCGGTAGGAGCGCCAAAAGAAGTTCCGTTCTGCACGGTTTGTGTAATGGCGCCAATCACTTCAGGATGTGCGTGACCGTTGATGAGCGGTCCCCACGATCCGCAATAATCGATGTACTCATTGCCATCAGCGTCCCAGGTATGCGCTCCTTTTCCTTTGGCAATGAACAAAGGAGTTCCGCCCACGGAGCGGAATGCACGGACCGGTGAATTAACTCCACCGGGAAAATATTTTTTTGCTGATTCGTAAAGTTCTTCGGAACGTTTGGTTTTCATGGGCGCAAAGATATGAGGTCGCGGGTCTCACGTGGTAAAAAAATCACCGCGGAGGCGCAGAGACGCGGAGCCCATACTCAGGGAAGCAATGATCGCAGAGTGCGCTCTCTGCCTCCTACTAAGTAACGGTGCTCCGCGCCTCTGCGGTGAAATAAAAAACAATCCCCGCTAAAAAGCAAACCCCGAAGCGAACTGAATCGCTCCGGGGTTTTGAACACTGAGATTCTCTTCACATACCTACTTCACCGGAACCTCATACGTTGTTTTCAATTCTACGCGACGGTTTTTTGCACGTCCTGTTGACTTATTGTTGTCATCAATCGGTTTTGTTTCTCCATAACCGATAGCTACCAGCCGTGATTCCAAAATACCTTTTGACATTAAATACGCTTTTACTGATTCAGTTCTGCGCTGGGAAAGATCCATGTTGTATGCGTCTTCACCTACGTTGTCTGTGTGTCCTTCAATGATCAGGATCGCACCTTCGTATTTCTTCAGGATCTCAACAAGTGCATCCAGTTGTGCATACGATTCTGCTTTCAAAGTTGCTTTGCCTGTTTCAAAATAGATCTTGCTGGCAATGGTTGTAATTTTCTTCAGATCTTCTTTTGCAATTTCAGGGCAACCTTTGTTCGCAAGTGTACCTACTACTGCAGGACAACGGTCATCAAGGTCAGATACTCCGTCTTTGTCTGTGTCAGCACAACCTTGCAGTGCAAGTGCACCGGCGATAGTCGGACAACGATCATCTTCATTGAAGATCCCATCACCGTCGGTATCAACCGGGCAACCGGAGATATCCGTTTTGTATTTCACCAGTGTGTTCGGGCATTTGTCATCAATGTCTACAACACCGTCTTTGTCGGTATCAGGACATCCGAGTGCACTAAGCGGACCTGCTGCAGTTGGACAACGATCGTTTTTGTCCGCGATGCCATCCAGGTCAGTGTCAGGACAACCTTTCATGACAATGGTTCCTGCCAGTTGAGGACATTCGTCCACGTAATCGGCAACACCATCTTTGTCTACGTCAAGCGGACAACCGTTTTCATCTACCGCAACTCCGGCAGGTGTGCTCAGGCAATGATCCTTTTTATCTGCAACACCATCCGCGTCTTCATCCTTCATTTTTCCGAATTCGAAGATCAAGCCAACGGTGTGGTAGAGATACGCATCATTCGATCCGCCGCCGATGGTCTTATCAACGTTGTCCGTAGTTGTGTACATGAATGACTCCTGCAATTGCAGTTTCACAAAATCGGTCAGGCGCAGGTTAGCACCCAGTCCGAAAGTCGGGAGTGATCCTTCCACGCGCTGGTGCGTCAGTGAATAATCTTTCTCATACACGATAAGGCCCGCACCGGCAAAAAGGAACGGACGGATATTGTGTTCCGGTCCTACAAAATGAAAGCGAAAAATGAGGTGCGTTGTACTCAACTGTGTACGGAAGTAGCTTGTTGCTTCGTCATCGGGTGTAGTCCACGGCATGGAGACTTCTTTGTTTCCAATTTGTCCGTACGTGGTAAACAATGAAACATCCCAGTGTGGGGAAATGTACCGGGAAATAGAAGCGCCGGCGAATCCGTAACCGGATTGCTTGGTTTTGTAGAAATTCTGTCCGCGGTCGCCGTTGTACTGCGTAATGCCACCGTGCAACCCTATACTCCAGGGTCGCTCGTCGCTTTGGGCCTGCACGGTAAATGCCAGTGCAAGGCCGATTGAAAGTAATATGCAATTTTTCATGGTTTGTGCTTTTTGGTGAAGGTTATTTGAAACGGTATAGACAAAATCCAGTCCAGCAAAAACACTGAACCTGTTTCGTGAACAAATTTCATTGGAGAAACACTGCGCGAATGGTGTTAAAATTCGTTATGAGGAAGTGGGAATAAATTTGCGTTACGTCGCTTCAATTCTACACTACTGCGGACAATACACCCCATAAATCATTTACTGCATGAGTTAACATAACTATATTTACCGCCGATAAAAGCATGATATGGAATACAGTAATTCATTGGAATTTGCGCAGCAGTGTGATCGGCAGGATGAACTCGCGAAGTATCGCGGAAAATTTCACGTTCCACAATTCAAAGGAGAAGACGTGGTGTATCTCACCGGAAATTCGTTGGGATTGCAGCCTAAAAGCACGCGTGATGCAATCAATCACGAACTGGACGATTGGGCGAAGTGGGGTGTTGAAGGACATTTTCATGCAGATAAACCCTGGATGCCGTATCATGAATTTCTCACGGAGAAAACAGCGCGGCTTGTAGGTGCAAAAAAATCGGAAGTGGTTTGCATGAACCAGCTCACGGTGAATGTTCACCTGCTCATGGTGTCGTTTTATCGTCCGCGCGGAATGCGTTTCAAAATCATTTGCGAACAAAAAGCTTTTCCGTCTGATCAGTATGCGCTTGAAACGCAGGTAAAGTTTCACGGGTACGATCCGGAAGAAGCGATCATCGAAGTGGGACCCCGTGCAGGAGAGCATACGATCCGCCAGGAAGATATTCTTGCTGCGATTGACAAACACAAAGACGAACTGGCGCTTGTTTTTATTGGCGGAGTGAATTATTACAGCGGACAGGTTTTCGATATGGCGTCTATCACAACAGCCGCGCACAAAGTAGGTGCGTACGCCGGGTTTGATCTCGCGCATGCTGCAGGAAATCTCGTTTTACAGCTTCACGACTGGGATGTGGATTTCGCCTGCTGGTGCAGTTACAAATATTTAAACAGCGGACCCGGAAGCGTTGCGGGCGCTTTTGTGCATGAACGTCACGCGAACTCCGGCCTTATTCGTTTTGCAGGCTGGTGGGGACACGATAAAGCCACGCGTTTCAAAATGGAAAAAGGATTTAATCCCATTCCCGGGGCAGAAGGCTGGCAGGTGAGCAATGCACCTGTTTTTGCTATGGCTGCGCACAACGCCGCACTCGAAATTTTTGATGAGGTGGGCATGGAAAAACTGCGTGAGAAAACACTGAAGCTTTCCGGCTACCTGGAATTCATCATTGATGAAATTTCGAAGAAGAATAAAAACTGTCTCGAAATAATTACCCCGCGCAACTGGAATGAGCGCGGTTGCCAGTTAAGCGTGGTGGCGCATGGCTACGGAAGAAATTTATTCGACAACCTGATGAAAAACGGGGTCATGCCCGACTGGCGCGAACCGAATGTGATCCGCATGGCGCCGGTGCCGTTGTACAATTCGTTTGAGGACGTGTGGAGATTTGGAGAGAAGCTCGAAGTGGCGATGAACGCTTAAAAAGTTCCTGCGCTGACCAGGCTCAACCGCACGGGCATTTTTCCGCTGTTCAGCAGGTGCGCCAGAGTCTCCATGTCCCCCGCTTCCGGTCCGGAGATCTGCGCCAGTCCACCTGTGATTTCTCCCTGAACGTTTGGATAACTGTAAACGAATTGATCCACTTCAATGGCAATGCAACGTCCCGTATTCGCTTTTGTCATCTTCGCCCACTTTTCGGCACCTGTTACATCGAAGGTGATACTTACCTGGGGAGATCCGCCATTCGGATTATCGGCCAGCTGCGCCTCTGTTACATGTTCGCCCGACAACTCGTAATTGCTACCCACTTTACAGGCGAGCAGGCTCAGGAGATTTTCACCATTTGCACCAACCCCGTTGCCCCACATGAAAACCATGTCGGTCGGAAAACAGGCGTGTACACTGTCCATCGTCAGAATGCGATTTACCTCAGCGGTATCTCTCGCCTGGCAATGAAAAATGATTGGCATAGAGCCTGCCGGTCCTGGTTCGGAGAAACTGTAAGCGGGTGTAAGATATTTCCAGAATCCCGGTTCAGTGATAATTTGCATGGAGTCCAATCCAGACACACGATTGTACGTTAACCTTGCCTGATCCATTGCGGCGCTTATTTCAGTGACATCATACATTGCCCGGAAAGTGAGATTGGCTGACCGCAGCATCACCCTTTTGAAATTTGATTCATCCTTGATGATTCCTTCCGCAACACGGACTTTAATCGAACCGGCCTGGGTGATCACATCAAAATCACTTTCATCGAAGCCGAATGCCTCCAACCGCGCATTCAGAATGGCTGCAGCCCTGGCGGTAGTGAGGTCGTCCGTTCCTTCCGGAACGCTCAGTGTGTATTCGATTCCGTGTTCGAGCGGTGTGTCACCTCCGCACGATGAAAACAAGATGAGCATCAGTGGAAAACAACATGCGGCGGCGTACGTGCTGAGAAATTTCATTGTGGAAGGAGTTGGTTCTGTAAATATAGAAAAAGTCATGTTGTTCGGTCAGAATTGGTTTTCTTTGTCAAACAGAATTAAACTGAATATGAGTAAGACTGTTTCAGTCATCGGTGCCGGTCTTGTAGGTTCACTGCTTTCCATCTATCTCGCGAAGCGCGGTTACAACGTAAATGTGTTTGAACGCCGCGCCGATATGCGCAAAAACAAAATGAGTGCAGGGAAATCCATCAACCTTGCGTTGAGCGATCGTGGTTTCCGCGGACTCGAAGGTGTGGGCATTGCCGATGAGATCAGGAAGATTGCGATTCCGATGTACGGACGTTTTCTGCATCACCCCGACGGAACAACCGGATTTCAACCGTATGGAAAAGCAGGACAGGCGATCAATTCCGTTTCGCGGGCAGGCATTAATATGATGTTGATGGATCTTGCAGAGTCGATGCCGAATGTGAAAATCAATTTTGAAGAAAGATGTACGACGGTCGATTCGCGCGCGGGTAAATCAACCTTCATCAACGAAGCATCGCAGACCGAAAGCACAGTGAATTCCGATCTCATCTTCGGATCAGACGGCGCGTTTTCTGCGGCGCGACTGAGTGCTATGCTTGGTCACGACCGTTTCGCATACCAGCAATCGTACATTGAGCACGGATACAAAGAACTTCATATCCCCGCCGGACCGAATGGCGAATTTCTCATCGAGAAAAATGCTTTGCACATCTGGCCACGAAAAAGTTTCATGATGATTGCGCTGCCGAATATCGATGGCACATTCACGTGTACTTTGTTCATGCCTTTCGAAGGAGAAAATTCTTTTGCAAAACTCAAAACGCGCGAAGACGTCGTTGAGTTTTTCAACCGCGTTTTCCCGGATGCTGTTCCGCTCATGCCTACGCTGATCGACGATTACATGGCCAATCCAACGGCGTCGCTCGTAACCGTAAAATGTTCCCCGTGGACGTTCGATGATAAACTTGCGCTCATCGGCGATGCGGCACACGCCATTGTTCCTTTTTACGGACAGGGCATGAATTGCGGCTTCGAAGATTGCGTGGTGCTGAATGGGCTCATCGACAAGCACGACGAAAACTGGCACAATATATTTGAAGAATACCAGTCGCTGCGCAAACCCGATGGCGATGCGGTAGCTGATCTTGCACTCGGAAATTTCACCGAGATGCGTGATAAAACAGCTGACCCGAAATTTCTTTTGCAGAAAAAGATCGAAGCCTGGTTCAGCGAAAAGCACCCGGATAAATGGGTGCCGCAATACACGATGGTCACTTACCGTCCAGACATCCGTTATTCGTACGCACTCGAAAAAGGAAACGTGCAGGACGCGATCATGAAAAAAGTGATGGCCGCAGTTCCGGGCATCGAAGAAAAGTGGGACACACCCGAAGTGGAACAAATGATTCTTAAACATATCTCCTGATGAAAACGAAAACAAACCCGATTGTTTTGCTGTTGCTGGTTGCAACGGCATTCACATTTACTTCCTGTACAGAAGCGTTTAAGCGCAAAATGGATACAGCGGAAGCCGCACTTCCGGAACTTGGCGCTAAAAACGTAATTGTGGGAACGTCCACAGAAACAAATAACGGTGTACACCGGAGCATGACTACGCTCACGTTTTCCGGCATTGATTCGAAGATTGATCTGCTCGACCTCGAACAGCGCGTGACCAAAGTGGCCTGGGATTTTTACACCAGCTTATCGCGCGAAGATTTTAAGGACGAAACGCATTTGCAGGTTATTGCAACGCTCAGTAACGGTGAATCGCAGACGTACACATTTCCACTGCCCGATCTCGATAAAGTGAGCCAGTATCAAAAAGTGACCGATGAAATGGTTCAGGCCATGATCGACCAGGACACCGCAAAAATGCGGGAGCTGAAGGACGATGATTACCTGCCGGATGACCAGCTCGGGCAGATTTACGCGATAATGGCGTACAACGATTCAGTGTACACGGGCAAAACGATCAAGACCGACCTGGCAGGTTTCCGCCTTGCAAATGGTGAAGACGATCCCAACCTGGAATTGTTCAGCGCGAATTACGATTGCGGGACGGATGATACCCAGACGCTGTATACGGTTAACGTGGACCGGAAAACGAAGAAGGTGGTTTACCTCTGGACGAAAACCACTCCGCGGAAATAGTGACGAGGGTCCTAACCCTGAAAAGGCTTAATCCTTTGCAGGGTTAAGACCCTTTCGACCTTGTTTTTAGCCCAAATTCGCCACATTGCCCGTTCTCTCCCGAAAGAAAATGGTCATTTTTCACTGGCAGTACAGGAAAACTTATTATCTTCGCATCCCTTTTTAAGGAGTTCTAAGGACTCCTGAAGGGATAAAACCATTAAATAATTAACCATGTACGCAATCGTAGAAATAGCCGGGCTCCAGTACAAAGTGGCAAAAAAACAACGTGTTTTTGTGCACCGCCTCGAGGCTAATGAAGGAGAGAACGTAGAGTTCGAAAAAGTCCTTCTCATTGACAACGACGGTAATATTACCGTTGGTAGTCCCGTTATCGACGGGGCACGCGTAGCAGCAAAAGTTGTTGCGCACCTGCAGGGCGACAAAGTGATCGTCTTCAAAAAGAAACGCCGCAAAGGCTACCAGAAACTGAACGGTCACCGTCAGAAGCTGACTGAACTCCTTATCCAGAACATTCTTGGAAAAGGTGAAAAACTCAGCGCTGAAGATGCGAAACTTGAAGTTGCTTCAATTCTCGAATTGAAAGAACGTTCACGTCGCAAGGACACGAAGAAAGTTTATGCTGAATCTGCTGAAGAAGAAGCGGAAGAGGTAGAAGAAGTAGTGGAGGAGAAACCAAAGAAGGCTCCGAAAAAAGCAGCGGCTCCTAAGAAAGCAGCAGCAAAGAAAACGACTAAGAAAAAAGAAGACTAACCAACTATCGTTCGACAGGCTTTGGCTCCGCTGAACCTGGCAAACCGGTAACAACACCATAAGCAAATGGCACATAAAAAAGGTGAAGGTAAAGTAAAGAACGGCCGCGAATCGGAAGCGAAACGTCTTGGTATCAAGATCTACGGCGGACAGGCTGCGATCGCAGGCAACATCATTGTTCGCCAGCGTGGAACACGTCATTTCCCGGGACCAAACGTGGGTATGGGCAAAGACCATACACTGTTTGCACTGACTGACGGTATCGTGAAATTCACAAAGAAGCGCGATGACCGTTCGTATGTTTCCGTTGAAACCGTTAACCTGGACTAAGCGAAACACACTTCAAAATTTAAAGCACCCGTCTCTGCATAAGAGGCGGGTGTTTTCTTTTGAAACCGGCCGGGTACTGTTTCCGATTCGTTATTATCTTGCCGGTATGAACCCAACTCTTCTTCAATTGCGCACCGCGTACCGCGAATGCGCGCGCGTCGTCCTTAGTTACAAAGAAGGATGTGCACTGGACCCACGCAGTGAACTGGCGCTCCAGGGTCAATCGGGCGGGATACCGTTCAATGAACATGAAAACCTGTACAAGGCCATTCTTCTTTTTTCGCATCAGCGGGAATTGTTCGACAAGCTGACCGCTGCTGAAAAAAAGCACTGTCCGTATTTCATGATCACGCTCCAGAAAGTAGCATCGGCACGCGCCGCCGGTGAGCGGGCATTGTTTACCGAACTCACCGAACAGGGAAAGCCCACTGACCCGGTGCGGGAGAATCCCGGTCACGACCCGATTGACCATACGCTCCTCATGGAAATGAAAAAAATATGGAAGCACCTGCGTGCAGTAACCCCGCCGGAAGAACGTTCATCGGTGGAGGACACCGATTTTTTCGTTGATTCCGAAGTGGAATCCAGTGCAGCCCTTCTGCAAAATGTCGAAGGATACCAGTCGGCACTGAAGGCGCTTGTGCAGGCTTTGCTGAACGCGAAGAACCAGCACATGACCACGGCAGAAGTGGAACGGTTACTTGGTGAGTGCGGGTATATCAACTTTCTCGAATCGCAGACACACCGCAGTGAAGTGCTGATAAAAAAACTGGACCTCAAGCCGCACCCTGAAGGTGGTTATTACAGCGAGATCCATCGTTCGAAAACGCAGGTCCAGCATGCGGGGAAACCGCGCACGGCATCGACTTCCATTTATTTTCTCCTCGCTTACGGGCAGGTCAGCCGCTGGCACGTGGTCGATGCCGATGAAGCCTGGCATTTCTACGAAGGTCAGCCGCTGGAGCTCTACATCATGCCACCCGATTTTTCGAAAGTCGAGAAAATTTCACTGGGCACGTATCACCGCGACGGCGTGAAACCTGTGCACGTAGTACCGGCAGGCTGGTGGCAGGCATCGCGGACATCAGACGAGTACACACTCTGTGGTTGCACGGTTGCGCCGGGATTCGAGTTTTCCGGTTTTCGGATGCTGAATGATGCGGAGAAAGCAACGGTGAAAGGAAAATTTCCGGCGCTGGAGTTTTTGGTGTGAGGTATGGTAGGCTCACGGATTCGAAACGGTTAAAACCGTTAAGCATATGAGGTGGTTTTCATTGCCGGGGGCTTAAGCCCCCGGCAATGAAAACCAATAGACCTTCAACCGCTTAAGCGGTTTTCAGAAACCTCAATAATCAAACTGAACCGCAACCTGATTTCGTCTATTCTGGATTTGCAATGATTTTGCACCTTCCCACCCAAATCCAGCCCCGTATTTGTGTAATTTTACCGCCTCGAATACAGGTATATGCTCCAGCTACAACTCATCCGCGATCAAAAAGAAGAAGTCATTCGCCGTTTGGCGAAAAAGAACTTCGATGGACCAACGTTTATCAATGAAATTGCACGCCTCGATTTGGAGCGCCGCAAAACACTGACTGAACTCGAATCGATCAAAGCAGAATCAAATACGCTTGCACGACAAGTGGGCGAACTGATGAAGGCCGGAAAGAAAGCGGAAGCTGATGAAGTGAAAAACAAAAGCGTCGCGCTGAAAGAATCGGAGAAGAAACTGCAGGACGTCCTCACGAAATTTGAAGAAGAACAATTCAATCTTCTCGTGCAGGTTCCGAATCTTCCGAATGAAGCCGTGCCCGAAGGAAAAACTCCGGCAGAGAACAAAGAAGTTTTTGCACACGGAGAAGTTCCGAAACTGTACGATGGCGCTGTTCCGCATTGGGACCTTGCCGCGAAATACGATCTCATTGATTTTGAACTGGGCGTGAAATTAGCCGGCGCAGGTTTTCCGGTGTACAAAGGAAAAGGTGCACGCCTTCAGCGCGCTTTGATCAATTATTTTCTCGACAAAGCCACTGCGGCTGGTTATCTCGAAGTACAACCGCCAATCCTGGTGAATAAAGATTCCGGTTTCGGAACAGGACAGCTTCCGGATAAAGAAGGTCAGATGTATCATGTTCAGATTGATGACCTGTATCTTATTCCGACAGCCGAAGTTCCGATCACCAATATTTACCGCGACGTAATTGTGAAAGGTGAAGACCTTCCAATCAAAAACTGCGGGTACACGCCCTGCTTCCGTCGCGAAGCCGGTTCTTATGGAAAAGATGTACGCGGACTGAACCGCCTGCATCAATTCGATAAAGTGGAAATCGTGCAGGTTGCACATCCGTCAAAATCTTACGAAGTGCTCGAAGAAATGCGCGAATACGTTGCGGGTCTTTTGAAAGAACTTGGGTTACCTTTCCGCACGTTGCTCTTGTGTGGCGGCGATATGAGTTTCGGCTCAGCGCAAACCTACGACATGGAAGTTTTTTCTGCCGCGCAACAGAAATGGCTCGAGGTAAGTTCTGTGTCGAACTTCGAAACGTTCCAGGCTAACCGGTTGAAATTGCGTTACCGTGAAGGTGATGGAAAACCGCAGATCGCACACACGCTGAACGGATCGGCGCTTGCTTTACCGCGGATCGTTGCTGCGTTGCTCGAAAACAATCAGACGGCTGATGGAATTATCATTCCTGAAGTGCTGCGTCCTTACACTGGTTTTGATAAAATAAGTTAATTGTGGATTTTCCAATGAACAAGCATCTCATTTTCGTAGTCGCAATCGGATCACTTCTCGTAACTTGTAAGGGAGACGATTACTCGCAGGAACTCGCAACGATCGACAGCCTGAAAAAAGTGCTGGTCGCCACCGATTCGATCATTGAATCGCTGGACCCGGCCGATGTCGGGAAGAAGGCGGAGGAAATCGGCAACAACAGCAAGTTCATTCAGTTTAACGTGAATAAACTGAAGGACACGCTGGATTTCAATACGGCACTGTTATTGACGGAATACCGGCAGACAGGCAAGTATTTCAAGCAAATGAAAGAAGACTTTGAACGTGTGGATAAAGCAATTGACTCAGCCAATGTGAGCCTGGATAATCTTGCGCACGATCTGAAGAACAATTCACTGGCTGAAGGAATTGATGCCAAGGCAAGCGTGAAAAGTGAAAGCGACCAGGTTGGTGAGATGCACGCGTTTGCACAGGCACAGGTAAAGAAAAAACAGGAAACACGCGAAGCATACGATACGCTTGTTCCGAAAGTCAACGCGTTTGTGCAGGACATCAGCGTCAAGCTCGCGGCTTCACAGAATAAATAACCCAATGCTCAGGATAGCCGGTATATGTACGTTGTTCCTTTTGCTCATTCAGTTCAAACTGAATGCGCAGGATACAACTATGGCGCCGCTATCTCCGGATGAGCAACTGGCTGCACAATATTACCAGGCGGGCGAGTACGACAAAGCTGTGGTGTACTACGAAAAGCTGTACAACAAAAATCCCATTACGCTTTATTACAGTTACTATCTCAACTGCCTGATCTTCACGAAAAATTTCAAGAAGGCAGAGAAGACCGTTAAGAAACAACAGGCCAAAGCAGAATGGGACCTGCGTTTTAAGATCGATCTCGGCCGCGTGTACCGTGCAGATGGCGACGAGGAAAAAGCGAAGAAGGAATTCAAAGGTGCTGTCGACGGCATCAGCAATTCTACAAGCACGAAACACGTCATTGAAATTTCTGAAGCGTTCCTCGCGATCAATGAAACCGATTATGCCATTGATGCGCTGAAGAAAGGCCGCAAGGAACTCAAAGGTGTGTATACGTTTAACACCGAGCTGGCCGAAGTGTACGCGTTCAAGAAAGACTGGACGATGATGATCACGGAGTATCTCGATTTGCTGGAAATCTCCGATGGATACAAAAAGCAGGTCCAGGATTTGCTGCAGGTTCAGCTCGATGCGGATATCGACAATAAAATTTCTCCGATCCTTCGTACGGAACTGATCAAGCGTTCGCAAAAGTTCCCGGACAAAACCATCTGGAATGAAATGCTCATGTGGTATTACATGCAGGAGGATAATTTTGCGATGGCACTCATCCAGGCAAAAGCGGTTGACCGGCGCAACAATTTTGAAGGATGGCAGATCATGGATCTGGCGGAAACTGCTCGCGCAAACCGGCAGTACGCCGTTGCCAATGATGCTTACGATTACGTGATCTCACTCGGTCCGGAAAAGGACAATTACAAACGCGCACGGACGGAAAAAGTCAACACGCGTTACGAGCAGGTAACCAGCACGAGCGATTACACGCAGGAAGAATTGTTTTCCGTGGAGACGGATATGCAGTCGACGCTGGATGAATTAGGAAAAGGCCCATCGACGATTTCACTCATGAAAACGATGGCGCATTTCCAGGCATTTTACCTGCACAAAACCAAGGATGCGATCACGTTGCTTGAAGAAGCTATTGCCTTGCCGGGAATCACACCGATGAAACAGGCGGAGTGCAAACTCGAACTTGGAGATGTATTGCTTCTCGACGGACAGGTGTGGGAAGCATCGTTGCGCTATTCGCAGGTGGAAAAAGCATTTAAGATGGAGCCGATCGGAAACGAAGCGAAATTCCGGAATGCGAAAGTGGCGTTTTACATCGGCGATTTCGACTGGGCGCAGGTGCAGTGCAGTATCCTGAAAGAAGCACCTTCGAAACTCATTGCCAATGATGCGATGTATTTGTCGATCCTCATTACAGACAATCTCGCGCTGGACAGCAATCCGGAACCGCTCATGATGTTTGCGCAGGCCGATCTTATGCTTTTCCAGAATAAGTTCGATGCAGCTAGCAAGTATCTCGATTCACTCCAGGCTGCTTATCCAACGCATTCGCTGGGTGATGACATTATCTACATGCGTTACCGCATTGCGTTCAAGCAACAGAAATACAAAGAAGCTGCGGCGCACCTCGAGCAGCTGATTGCGATGTACAGTACAGATGTTTTAGGCGATGACGCTACGTTCCGGCTCGCGCAGCTGTACGATTACTACCTCAACGACAAAGAGAAGGCGAAGCAGTATTATCTCGACGTCATTACCAATTACCCCGGAAGTCTTTTCCGGATTGATGCGCAGAAACGGTACCGCATATTGCGCGGCGATAAACCCGAAGATTAATTTTCCGGCAATGATCATTTACAACGTAACGGTGAATATTGATTCCTCCGTCCATGACGAATGGCTGGACTGGATGAAGAACACACACATTCCGGAAGTTGTTGCAACCGGATGTTTTTCCGCCGGACATATTTTCCGCATCATGGTTGATGAGCAATCGGGCGTGAGTTATTCGATTCAATACACTGCGGCGTCTATTGAAGAAATTCAGCGCTACATGAAGGATTTTGCACCGGCCCTGCAGAAAGAACACACAGAGAAGTACGCCGATAAATTCACCGCGTTCCGCACGTTGCTGGAGAAAGTATAGTATTTATGATGGAGAACAGGGTTCGCCCCAAAAAACATCTCGGCCAGCATTTTCTTACCGACGAGAGCATCGCTAAAAAAATTGCAGATTCCCTGGAGCCGGAAGGCAAGTACACCAAGGTTCTTGAGGTAGGCCCCGGCATGGGTATGCTCACGAAATATTTGCTTGAAAGAAATGAGATCAACCTGTGGGCCGTGGAAATCGATCGCGACTCGGTGGCGTATCTCAATGAACACTACCCGGCGCTTCGCGAAAAAATTATTGCGCACGATTTCCTGAAGAAAGATTTTACGGAGTTCTTCAGTGAACCAACTGCGGTGATCGGTAATTTTCCGTACAACATCTCTACGGAAATTCTTTTTCGTGTGCTCGAATTCAAGGACCAGGTGCCCGAAGTAGTGGGCATGTTTCAGAAGGAAGTGGCTGTGCGCATCGCGGAAAAACCAGGAAGCAAAGCTTACGGCATCACAAGCGTATTGCTCCAGGCGTGGTACGACATTGAATATCTTTTCACGGTGGATCCAAAAGTATTTACACCACCACCGAATGTGATGTCGGCCGTAATTCGTTTGCGTAGAAACAACCGGCATGATTTAGGGTGCGATCCGGATTTCTTCAAACAGGTTGTCAAAGCAGCATTCAACCAGCGAAGAAAACAGATGAGGAATTCGTTACATGCATTTAACGTCGTTCCCGGCGAAGAGAAGAACCCGGTTTTTACGATGAGGCCGGAGCAGTTGTCGGTGGAAGAATTCGTGGCATTAACGAAGCTGCTCGTGCAGAAATCTTAAGAGATTTATTGGTGTAGATATTCAACCCCTTCAGGGTTGGGGGGGCCGCGTTCCGCGTACTCTGGGGTTATTAAGATTGAACCCCTTCAGGGTTCTGCGTAATGCACGAAGTACCCGATCAATGCGGCGTGACACGCACCCAACCTGATCGTTATGTTTTACGCGTGATGAATCCTAAACGTTGCTTCACTTACAGGGAACCCCTTCAGGGTTCTGCGTAATGCACGAGGAACCCCGATCAATGCGGCGTGACACGCAACCAACCTGATCGTTATGTTTTACGCGTGATGAATCCTAAACGTTGCTTCACTTACAGGGAACCCCTTCAGGGTTCTGCGCAATGCACGAGGAACTCTGCTCAATGCGGCGTGACACGCAACCAACCTGATCGTTATGTTTCGCGTGATGAATCCTAAACGTTGCTTCACTTACAGAGAACCCCTTCAGGGTTCTGCGTAATGCACGAGGAACTCTGCTCAATGCGGCGTGACACGCAACCAACCTGATCGTTATGTTTTACGCGTGATGAATCCTAAACGTTGCTTCACTTGCAGGGAACCCCTTCAGGGTTCTGCGTAGTGCACGAGGAACTCTGCTCAATGCGGCGAGACGTGTAACCAACCTGATCGTTATGTTTTACGCGCGATGAGTCCTAAACGTTGCTTCACTCATAAGGAACCCCGAAGGGGTTCAATATTAATAACCCCACCTCGGAATGGCGAAGCCATGAAGAGGTGGGGTAGCGCACTCCACGCGCCCTCAACCCTGAAGGGGTTGAATGTCTCCCTCTCTGATAAAATCCCTTACCTTTGCCCCGCATTACCCAAACCATGGACAATCCTCCGTTATGTCGATCCAGATCACCGATACATTCCTGGATGAACTTCGTCAGGCCATTGAGGCTGGCGACAGGGAGTTTATTCTCCATAAACTAGACGACTTACACCCGGCCGATGCAGCGGAAATCCTCAACCTTCTCGAGGACGAAGAAGCCGTAAAAGCCTACCAGATACTTCCGGAAGAATTAGCAGCAGAAGCAATCCTTTTGCTCGACGACGATAAACGCGAAATGATTCTTTCGCGGCTCTCGTCGCAGCAGATTGCCGATCACATTATCGATAACCTCGCGACGGATGATGCTGCTGACGTACTCGCAGAACTTTCCGATGAGCAGCAGGACGAAGTCCTCTCGCACGTGGAAGATATGGAACAGGCGAGCGATATCGTGGACCTGCTCAATTACGATCCCGACACGGCCGGTGGTCTCATGGCGAAAGAACTTGTGAAAGTTCATTCATCGAAAAATGTTTGGGAATGTGTTCGCGAAATCCGGAAACAGGCGGAAGGTGTTGAGAACATCTACACCATTTACGTGGTCGACGACGATGAAAAACTCGTCGGACTTCTTTCACTGAAGAACCTGCTCACAAAACCTTTGCGTACACCCATCACCGATGTGTACAACCCGAGTATTGTTTCTGCAAGAACAAATACACCGGCAGAAGAAGTTGCCAAAATCATGGATAAGTATGACCTGGTGGTGATCCCGGTTGTAGACTCGTTGAACCGTTTGGTCGGACGCATTACTGTTGACGACGTGGTTGACGTGATGCGTGAAGAAAATACGGAAGACGTACAGAAGATGGGTGGCGTACAGGCACTCGAAGACACGTACATGAATACACCGTTCTGGCAACTCGTTAAAAAACGCGTCGGTTGGCTCATCGTACTTTTCATTGGAGAAACATTGACGGCTACGGCCATGAGTTTCTACGAAGATCAGATTGCGAAAGCGGTGATCCTCGCGATATTTATTCCACTCATTATTTCCAGCGGAGGAAATTCCGGTTCACAGGCATCTACGCTTGTGATCCGTGCACTGGCGCTCGGGGAAATCACGATCCGTGACTGGGTGCGGATCCTCAACCGGGAATTTAAATCGGGACTCGTGCTGGGTCTCGTATTGGGTTTGCTTGGATTCATGCGTGTCGCCATCTGGTCGAACTTTGTGCAGGACTACGGTCCGCATTGGGTGCTGATCGGTCTCACGGTTGGAATCACATTGACGTCAATTGTTTTGTGGGGATGTTTGATGGGCGCATTACTTCCGTTGGTACTGAAACGCCTCGGACTTGATCCTGCAGTTTCTTCAACGCCATTTGTGGCTACGTTAGTAGACGTAACCGGGCTGGTGATCTATTTCACGATTGCAATGTCACTGCTGAAAGGCATACTGCTCTGATGATGGCTAAAAAAATTCTCTTTCTCGATTCGAATCATCCATCCATGCTGGAAATGTTGCGTGCCAAAGGATTCGAATGCGATGAAGATTATTCATCGCCGAAAGAAGAGATAGAGAAAAAACTTCCGGCATACCAGGGCGTTGTTATCCGCAGCCGTTTCCGGATCGATCAGCAATTTCTTGATGCAGGAACAAGCCTGGAATGCATTGGCCGCGCCGGTGCAGGAATGGAAAACATTGACGCAGACTACGCGCAATCCAAAGGCATTCGTTGTGTGCATGCACCGGAAGGAAATCGCGTGGCGGTTGCGGAACATGCATTGGGCATGCTGCTTGCCTTGCTGAATAATTTTCTCCGCGCCGATGGTGAAGTCCGTAACGGTACGTGGAAGCGCGAGGAAAACCGCGGCACAGAACTCACGGAAAAGACCGTTGGAATTATTGGTTACGGAAACATGGGCAGTGCATTTGCAAAAGTGCTGCGCGGTTTTGATGTAACCATTTTGGCTTACGACAAATACAAAACCGGTTTTGGGAGCGAATACGTGAAAGAATCTTCGCTGGAAGAAATTTACGCCCAGGCCGATGTATTGAGTTTGCACATTCCGCTCACGGATGAAACACAGTTCATGGTGAATGAATCGTTTCTCCGCGGATTTGAAAAACCGATCTGGCTGCTCAATACTTCCCGCGGGAAAGTGCTCGATACAGCTACGCTCGTTACCGCATTGAAGAATGGAAAAGTGCTGGGCGCCGGTCTCGATGTGCTCGAATACGAAGCTGTTTCATTCGAACAACTGAATGCACAGGCTTTCCCGAAACCATTCCAGGAGCTGCGTGATTCTGATCGCGTGATTTTATCGCCGCACGTAGCCGGGTGGACCATAGAAAGTCACCGCAAAATTGCGGAAGTACTCGCCGGAAAAATGATTGACGTCTTGCAAGGCGAACAGAGGTAAATCGCTTCGCGATTTTTTACTTTTTACCACAGAGAAGATTGAGAGTATTTCACAGAGGCTCACTGGGCAACAGACTCAGTGAGCCTCTGTGAAATACTTCTGTAAACTCTGTGGTTAATTTTGTTCAGATGGAACGCGTCTGAAAAGCAATCAGGCTTCGGTCAGGAAGACAAACGGAAACCGCACGACTTCGGAAAGCTGTTCTCCTCTTTCTTTGATCTCTTCATCGTCTTCTTCGTACACCCATTCTACCACCAGCGTATCGCTGTAGGCAGAATTCAGCGATTTGATGATAATGAGCAGGTGACGAACAGATGACGTGTTGAAGTAAGTGAGGTTGATACGCACGGTAATTTTTCCTTTGTGGGTTTTCGTCATGGCTTCGAGCCAATCGTACACCGGTTGGAAAAATGTATCGGCATTTTCGGGAATGGAAATTCCGCTGATATCAAGAACAGCTTCTTCTGCTTTGTAAGAAACAGAAGCGGTACGTAACGTAGGTAGAATGGATAATGGAATCATACGGGTTGCGCCAAAGTTCGTGAGAATTAGCGGTTCTGACAACGATATGGGGGAATTAATGAGGGATGGGGTTGCTGATATTCTGAGAGGAAATGGAGAGTCTGAAGTGCGATTTCTGGTCTGATTGTCACTTTTTCTTTTTTTTGCTCGTTCTTGGCACATCAATTCCGGTAAAAAATTGTTCAAGAGTCATGTCCATGAATTTGCACACTTTAATAAGTGTTTTAAGGCTGAAGTTCTCTCCCGACTCCAACCGCCAATATGCGCTTCTGCTCATGCCCAATTCAAAGGCAATGTGCTCATAATTTTTGAAGCCTTTCTCCTTTCGCACCTGTTTTAGCTTGTTGCCAATAATGACCAGTTCAGGGAGCTTTTCGGTCTTTTCCATGAGGTAAAACTCCCGAACCTGTATTGTTTATGGTACTCCTATATTTTGTACACTATATATTAGAATATTTTTTAGCTTTATTGAATGCATGAAATTGGAGAAAATGATAGCACTTAATTTTCCGGAACTCTCAGGCTCTAACCGTATACGGTTAGTTTTTATTCCTGCAATGAATCTATTTTTGGGTTATTGACTATATGGATGGAGTTGTTATAAATAAAAACTAGTATGTCTGTTGCAGGTGTGAAATTGGAGTTTGATAGGCTGAGTGAAAAGACAAAACCCGCGCAGTTCCATGGAAAATGTGACCAGATACAAACAGTAATGACACAATAACAAGTATTTAATTGATTGCATATCAGGATGGACTAGCTTGCGTTTCATTCCTCGTACATCCTTTATGTTTTTTTATGGGACGCTTATCATCAAATGATGCGTCTTGAGTAAACAGATATGATTGACTGATGCCCGTTCCCTCGTTAGTCTGGATTCTGTTCGGTGATCTATGTGTAGGGTAATGGCGAAGGTGTAGGGGGACGATCACACGATTTATTGAAATAAAAAAACGACGCTCCGGCGACGAAGAAATTCTATTGACCAAACCGAAATAAATTAATTAAATCTAACCCTTTTCCAAATGAAAAAAACGCACAAAGAAGTACCCCGTTTGCTCTTACTATTTGCGTGTTGTATGACGCTGATCATGCCACGCCTAACTGCCCAAACCGGGACCACATGCGCTACGGCTATTTCGATAACGGATAGCTACAATAACAACTCACTAACAGGCTCTGACGCTGTTGTCTGGTACACGTTTACCGCTACGCGTGGAGACGGTCAGATCCAGTTGATGGTAAACTCCTTGCCTTGTTATTCGTCCATAAAGTTGTATTCGGGTAACTGCGCTGGTCTTGTGTTACGGGACACGTCCAAATTTGAGACGTTCGGATATGTTATCGACTACACCTCGCTAACCGTTTCTTCGACGTACTACATCAAGATTGAGAAAAGTGGGACATCAGTCGCGTTGTATGGTTTAGCCGTCATTGGCAGTATTTCCAGCGTGACATGCAGCAATTGCTATCCTACGACATGCGATCTTGTATGCAATAATAGTTTCGAAAATTGCTCGTCAGACCCAAATAATGCCAGTCAGATTAATAAGATTTACTGTTGGGGAAATGCTGGAGGTTCCACTACGGGTACTTCTGATTATTTCAACAATAACACAAGTTTAAGTTATGACGTGCCAAACAACATAGCGGGTTATGAATCCCCGCGTACCGGAAATTCTTATGCCGGAATCATTACCTACACCACTGCAACATCCAATCAGGTATGCGAATGGCACGAATATATAACCGGCCGTTTTAATACTCCCTTGGTCGCCGGACAAATCTACCGGATAAGTTTTTGGACAAGTCTGGCCGATAATTCAGGCTTCGTAGGAGGAAAATTAGGTGCGTACGTGTCTACCGCAATACCAACACAGCCATGCCACGGTACAATCCCTGTGACTCCGCAAGTGGTAAATCCAACTGTGATTACACAATCAAATGGTTGGACTCAGGTAACCGGAACATTTACAGCAACGGGTGGCGAACAATACATCACTATCGGATCATTCGTTAGTTACGCGAGCTCTGGAGTAAGCGTCCATACACCTGATTCAATGACTTCTTATACGCCGACCTGCGCGTACTACTTTATCGATGACGTTTCAGTTAAAGAAGAACCGCTGATCACAGTAACATCAAACCCTAACGGTTGGGTTTGTGCGGGAACTCCGACAACATTCACGGCAAGCAGTTCCGGGGGCAGTGTTACAACGTACAGTTGGTCACCCTCGCAGGGATCAGTTACCTGTCTCAATCCGACCCTATGCAGTCAGGTGTATTCCGCCAATAGCTACACCGCAGCGACTACGTACACACTAACGTGTACGCTGCCCTCTGGCTGTACTACCACCGCAACGTATACATACGCGCAACTCGCCGCTCCTCTTACGCTAAATGCCGGAGCCGACCAAAGTATTTGCTTAGGACCTTCTGTCGTACTTTCAGCAACAGTGACAGGGACATATAACTCCAGTTCCTGGGCTATCTTGAACAGCAGTACTTTGTGTAGCGGGTGTACCAGCACAACCGTCACACCGACAACAACCACGCAATACGTTTACACGGCCACCCAAACAACGACCGGATGTACAAAAAAAGATACTGTTACCGTCACGGTCACGCCGCTTCCAGTAACGATAGTATCGCCACCCGGCGCGACGACATGCGGAGGTTGTTTTGGCTTCACCACAAATCCCGTCGGTGCAACGTATTCATGGGGCATCGGTAACTCTGTTTCATCATCGTGTCCGACATGCGCGACCTTCAACGCATGTTGGGGAACGCCATTTGATACCACAGGAGTAACCGGTCACATCACGGTCTCTATCGTAGATGCTAACGGATGTCGAGGATCGGCCGTGGGCTATATTCCTTCCTGCTGCCCATTCAAGGACGGTCAGGAATATGTTTACCCCAACCTCGTCAACGATAGTACAACGCGGGTAGATAACGTTAGCTATCCTTCGCTGTTCTGGTACAACACCGCAACCCAATACTACGAAGCGGGACACAAGGAGTTGTCAATCAATGGTACTTTCATCGTTGACAGAAACACCCGTTTCAAAGGCTGTGAAATAAAAATGGGGCCGAATGCAAAAATTATTGTTCGTCCCGGGATTAAACTGGAATTCACGGACACGGCTGCGTTTGATTCGAAAGTTTATGCGTGTTCCGATCAGTGGTATGGAATTGAGGTTGATGGAACAAACGCAAGTTCTAAGGTCACGGTACTGAATGGAACAACGATTGAGGACGCCAAAAATGCTATTGTTTCTATCAACGGCGGAAACTTCTTTATTGATGGTGGCAATTCCACCAATAAGTTCAATAAGAATAACATTGGCGTACTCATCAAAGCATATACAGGAGCGCATCCGGGAGTGATCAGAAAAACCATTTTTGCCTGTGATGCACCGGGTCAGCCGGGATCAACCGCCGGGGTTACGTCTGCTGGTGCGAATTGTCGCGCCCCGGTAAGCGGGAAAGGGTTTGCAGGTGTGTATGTTGAGAGCTGCACAAATGTCATTATTGGTGACAGCACCTCGTTGGTACACCGGAACCTTTTTGAACGGACGCAGTTCGGTGTGTACTCCAAAAATTCAAACGTAAAAATCTGGAACAACGATTTCAAATATTTCACGACTACCGTAGTAGCCCCCAACGTTCCGGCAAACGGAATTGCGGTGTATGCGACTGCAACCAAACAGAACCCCAAAGCACTGACCGTGGGAAGAACCGGGAATTACAAAGCAAAAAACAAGTTTACCAAATGCAGTTACGGTGTGATGGCACACAACTACATTGACCTGAGCTGTGAGTTCAACCGCTTTGACTCCTGCATGACCAAGGGAATTTATACGTTGAACTGTTTAAGCCGGACAGTGCTGATCAATGCAGATACGTTAACAGAGTGCGTAGGAATTAATATCGCCTGTGTTGAATCGAATAATTCAACGGTTACGATAACCAACAATTCGATCAACAGCACTCAGGCGTATGTTGCGAATAATTTCGGGAACACCGGGATCTACGTGGTGAACGCGGTTTTGGTGAACGTTAACCTGAAAATTCAATACAACAGCGTGAAAAAAATGCGCAACGGTATTTGGGTGAGCCGGGTGAACAAAGCGAAGATCACCGATAACAATCCCATCACGTTCATGTCAGGCCAGCCAATGACACAGCTCGCGCCGTGTATTGGGATCAAACTGGAGGAGGTTACAAACTCCATGATCCGCCAGAACCAGGTTGGGTTTAATTCAAATCCTACTGCCGCACAACACGCGACCTTGTTTGGGATTCACATGACGAACTGTAAGAATGATACCGTTTCGAAAAATCTTCTGCTCAAAGTTGGAAGCGGGATATTCCTTAAAGGCACGTGCAATCCGAGTATACTCGCGTGTAACAGCATGACGAATTGTTACTACGGAGTCAACTTCAACTATCTGAACGGTTATACTACTCCTGTTTCTGTCAATCACCAGATCACTTGGGGTTCGTCAACTGCTTTCCATACCACCGGAAACACGTGGACGGGAACTATGGCTGGTGGTTTTGATTTAAGAGGTAGGATCATGCCTATCAACATCAATGGAATTAAATGGTATTATCCGAATGCAACTACACCGCCGACGAGTAGCATGTTTCTGAATAGCCTTTACGGAAATGTTTTACAAGACACCACTACGGGCGATAAATGCTCTCAGATGCTAGCGCCTCCTGCACAAACACAAGAGCAGACGCGTAATTATACGCTGGCTGGAATCTGCAAAACACCACGCACGTATGACACGCTCAATTCAGCGTTTCAATACCATGACAACGTGTTTGCATACCGGATGCTTCGGGAAAATCCTTCATGGAAGTCATTGGGTACTGCGGATGATTCGTATTACGCTAATTTCTATACGACCCATACAAGCGGCAACATCGGGAAGTTTGCAGACGTGGAAGATGATATTGCAAGTGGTAACGTATCATCGGCAACATCAACGTTGTCTTCAATAACTCCGTCCGGCCAGTATGAAGTAAACCGGAAAGCAATGCTCGAAGTGTATTTGCAGACATGGGCAATTGATAGCATGAACCTGGACTCAGCCCAGCAAGCAGTTCTTTTGGGAATAATCAATCAGGGAACTTTAACGGGTGGCACAAGTGTCTTCGATGCACGGAATATGCTGAACGAAGAAGTACACGACAGTACCAATCTGCGGATGCAGAACAGCACGTTTACCGCATCCACACCTCACGCAGTTTCGCCTGTTTACCCTAACCCGACAAACGGACAACTTTCGATTGACATTGCGTTAGAGCAGGACGTGCCGGGAGTGTTTGAACTGTTCGATCTCTCGGGTCGGTTGGTTGGTGCATGGCAGTTCACGGGCGGTCAAAGAAAGTACACTTTTGACGTGTCTTTTCTTCCTTCCGGCACGTACATCTATTGTGTGCGCATGGAAGGGGAAATGTTGAAATCGGATCGCATAATAATTATTAAAGAGTAAATCACAAAATGACCTGTCCCGGCTTACGTTCATGGCCGGGACAGGTTTCTTATCTTTGATACAGTGAGGTTAACCGTTGGAATATTCGTGATTCTTTTTTCGCTGTCTGTAAAGGCACAGGTTAATCTTGTGATGAACCCAAGTTTTGAGCAGATTGATACTTGCCCTTATAATCTGGACCAAGTTTACTTTGCTCCTCCATGGAATGGCCTTTTCAGCCCCGAATTATTCAATTCCTGTGCGCCAACCGGATGTTCCGTTCCAATGAATTTTATCGGTTATCAGAATGCACATTCAGGAAACGGTTATGTGGGTCTTGGTGCTTACGGATATTATTATAATGGCTCCTGTCCCGATTGTAGAGAGTATGTCCGTGGTCAACTATATGATACATTGAAACCGGGGCACCGCTACTGCATTGAATTTTATGTTTCTCGTGCTGATGCCTCGTTTTGGGCAGTGAATAGATTAGGGCTTTATATCGGAAGAAGTCCTGTTCCCGACGATGCGCAGGGCGATACGATTTCGGTAATACCACAGATTGAGTTTAACCCGGATTCGATATTCCTTGATACTATGAATTGGGTGAGAATATCCGGTGAATTTGTTGCGAGCGGAGGAGAAGGCTTCATTGCTATTGGAAATTTTTATGATGACGATGAGACTGATACAATTAGTCATCTCGGTAGTTCAATTGTGGCTTATTATTACATTGATGATGTGGCCGTTTATGAAATTGCCGATTGCGTCACCGGAAACGATGTTACTATCTGTTATAAGGACAGCATTCAATTGGGAACTGCACCGACACCGGGAGTTAGCTATTTATGGCTTCCCACTTACGGCTTAAACAATCCCAATATTTCCAATCCAACTGCCTCACCAGATACGACCATTACATACACGTTGTCGCAGATGGAATGCGATGTTGTTTCTACTTCGGCTGTTACCGTTACGGTGGATCAGGGATGCCACACTGCCCCGGCAATTGTCATTCCCACTATTCTATATGGAGATCAGGAGTTATTTATTTTCGGATTGGAAGCGAATTCCAATCTGGAAATTTTCGATGTGGCTGGAAGATTGATTTACTCTGAATTCGATTATCAAAATGGATTTTGGTCAACGAATCTTGCAGCGGGAATATATGTGGCAAGGTTAACCCGGCCGAATGGAGAACAGATCGGGCAGAAATTTTGCGTGGTGCGATAATCGCACTCCAATTTTTTAGCCAGACTTTCTTAAGCGCGACATTGGTTATCATCAAAGAATAATCAGCAAAAGAGCAACAGTAACCGGCCTCGTCATACCTTCAATGACGGGGCAGGTTTCTTATCTTTGATACAGTGAGGTTAACCGTTGGAATATTCCTGATTCTTTTTTCGCTGCCTTTGAAGGCACAGGTTAACCTTGTGATGAATCCAAGTTTTGAGCAGATTGATACTTGCCCTTACAATGCCGACCAAGTTCACTTTGCTTCCCCGTGGAATGGTTTGTTTACTCCTGACTATTACAATGCTTGTTCTACAGGAGGAAATTCAGTTCCGTACAATACAACAGGATACCAATTTGCACATTCTGGAAACGCTTATGTTGGTCTTGGTGCTTACGGATATTATTACAATGGCTCCTGTCCCGATTGCAGAGAATACATCCGTGGTCAACTATATGATACTTTGAAACGCGGTCGTCGCTATTGTATCGAGTTCTATGTTTCCCTTTCCGATTATTCATTTTGGGCAGTAAATCGCTTGGGACTATATATATCCACAAGTCCAGTTCCTGACGATGCACAAGGCGACACTATTTCTGTCATTCCACAAATTCAGTACGATACAACCATGATTTTAAGCGACACGATGAACTGGATAAAAATTTCCGGAGTTTACACAGCATCGGGCGGTGAAGGATTTATAGCCATTGGTAATTTTTACGATGATGATCAAACAGACACGCTCAGTCATTTAGGAAGTTTCATCTGGGCGTACTACTTCATTGATGATGTGGCCGTTTATGAAATCTCCGATTGCATTGCCGGAAATAACGTTACTATTTGCTATAAGGACAGCATTCAATTGGGAACTGCCTCGGCACCGGGAGTTAGCTATTTGTGGCTTCCAACTTACGGCTTAGACAATCCGAATATTTCCAATCCAACTGCCTCACCAGATACGACCATTACATACACGTTGTCGCAGATGGAATGCGATGTTGTTTCTACTTCGGCTGTTACCGTTACGGTGGATCAGGGATGCCACACCGCCCCGGCAATTGTCATTCCCACTGTTCTATATGGAGATCAGGAGTTATTTATTTTCGGATTGGAAGCGAATTCCAATCTGGAAATTTTTGATGTAGCGGGAAGATTGATTTACTCTGAATTCGATTATCAAAATGGATTTTGGTCAACGAATCTTGCGGCGGGAATGTACATAGCCAGATTAACCCGCCCGAATGGTGAACTGGTTGCACAGAAATTTTGCGTAGTCAGACAATGAGAATTTAGGGTTCCCGCAACGCCAAAGACCGAATTAATCCATGATCACAATTTTCTGATAATATGCGTTTTTTGCAGAAAAGACCCGCATTACGTACGTGCCGGGCGGACAATCAAACGTCTGTTCACCCATGTCCCATTGGGGGCCTGTTCGTTCCCGGATCAGTTTTCCGGAGAGATCGTGAAGCGTCACGGTCCATGTATCATCAAACGCGCCGGGAAGCTGCAGGTATACTGTACCCGTAGTCGGATTGGGGAAAGACGTTATCACATCCTGGTTGGCGAAATTGACTTCTCTCCAATCCGAATACTGAAACTCTCCGTTGTAGTCAACCTGCTTGAGCCGGTAGTAAGAAAGTCCGTCATGCGGATGATGGTCCACGCACGTGTAGCGCAACATAGACGTACTGTTTCCTGCACCGTTAACCGTATCAATCGTTTCAAACGTGATACCATCGTGGGTTTTTTCTACAGCAAAATAATCGTTGTTGGTTTCAGAGGCCGTTTGCCAGTCGAGTGCTACTGTCTCACCAACTGGCACCGCATTGAACGCGACAAGTTCAACGGGAAGAACACCCGTTCCACCGTGAATCCAGAATTCCGAAAATCCATTGATCGTGAATTCAAGATAACGTCCACCGTATGCGGTGCCTGTGGTGATGCTGCCCGGCGAATACCATGTCAATGTTGTTGCATCAAGTGGGTTGTATGTTGCGTCTTCGGTAGGGCCGTTGTATTTCGTAACGGACAAGCTTCCAATTCCTGTAACGGATGGATCAACGGCCATGAGATTGGCTAACTCTGCATTGGTAAAATATAAACGCACCTGTACAGGTGTTGCCGGTTGCGATGCCGGTGTGATTTTGAAATGGCGTTGCAGAAAACGTTGCCCGTTGTAAATGCCCGGGGCTGCATCGCGGTATTCATCTACGGTAATGGTGCCTAAATTATTTCCATTATCCTTGACGGCGAAAAGCACTTTGGAAACATCAGCAGGATTGTAATATGTTTTCCAGACCTGGTTGTCGCAAAATGACGTTGTTCCCACTACAGTTGCCGGAGCAATAGCGTTGAGTGAAGTTGTCTGGTTATACATAATCGCTGCAAAAGATGATGCACCGTTCAGTTGCCCCACAACCACTTCAGGTTTACTGTCATTGTCGAGATCGCCAACCGCTACATCAAACGGATTGGTTGTACCGGAATAATTGATGACAGCTGCGAAAGTAATTACACCCGGTGCGCTGTTATTTTTCAAAACACCCACGAGATTGTACGGATTGCCGTTTGCAATCACCACATCCGGTTTCCCGTCTCCATCAACATCGCCAAGATCGATGTTATATATTCCGCCTGAGCAGGAAACATCAACGCGCGGAGCGAAGCTGACAGTCCCCGGGATACTCGTATTCCGGAAAATGGAAATCTGATTTCCACTGATGTCAGCAACAACCACATCAATCATTCCGTCGCCATCGATATCACCAAGCTTTACGGAACCGGGTAATCCTATACCGGGGAAATCCACGCGTGCTTCAAGCGAAAGTCCGGAAACCGGGCCACTTAAGCCTGCATTTCTAAGAACTGAAACAGAAGCGCCGTTTGCATTTGCGGTCACAACATCTGGTTTGTCGTCACCGTCGATATCGCCCACAGCAACTGATTGGGGCGCTACAGCTGTCGCGAAGTTTGTCACTGCTCCAAACGATCCCGTTGTAATGCTTCCGACCGTACTTTGATTTTGCCTGATCTCAACGATATTGTTTCCCCTGCACGAATTAACCATCTCCGGTTTTCCATCTCCGTTAATGTCACCGAATGCGACGTAAGGATAATGACCGGATTTGATCTTGACCTTTGGGCCGAATGAACTGCTATTGATGATCCCGGTTGTGCTCGTATTCCTGTAAAGAGTAATTGAATCCTGGAAGAACACACTGTAACAGGCTGTGATCATATCTTTTTTTCCATCACCGTCTACATCGGAAAAGATGATGTTGGCAGGTTGATCAGCCACGATGAAATCAACAGGTGGGGCCAGTGATCCGGGAATAAAAGGGCCGCCCGTTGAAGTGTTCCGAAAGACCCGGGCAGTGCCACCTGCCAGGTCACTTCCTGCAACTACATCTGGTTTTCCATCGCCGTCAATATCGTGTATAACCACAGGACGCGTATTGCTACTTGTGGCAGTATGGTATATCGCGCCCAACGAAGTTGAAGTAACCACGCTCCCGCAGGAATACATCACGTCGTATGATTCATTCGATTCGGCCGTCAGGTTGGATTGAACGGATGTTACAGTCACGTGATCATAATTGGTTCCAAGCGGCACCGTAACGAGCAGTTGCGTGGTAGTTGCAGAAAATACGGTTGCCTTCACTGCGCCGCAATACACCACATTAAGAATGGGGGTAGCTTCAAATCCTGTTCCGGTAATTGTAATCAGCGAACTGACAACTCCCGTAACAGGCGCAAGCGAAGTAATTTTTGGAACCACTGTGTAATGATCAAACCGGTAAATCTGTCCTGTGGCCGGACGGATGTTCAACGTACTTGTTTCTGTTACCGAACCAGCAACGGGTGATGCGCCTGTTCCATTTAGCGACAGGAATTGTCCGCTGGTCACACCACTGATTCCAATTGATGCCGATGCAGAAACAACAGTTCCTGCTTCCTGCCGGTAAATATATTCGATGCGTTTAGTCGCTTCATACAATTTTACCTGGAAAGAAACAGCGGATGATGTTGCCGTGTAATTCCATTCGACACCCAGCCATTCCAGTGTACATACCCTGTTGGGTGCAACACCGGTTGTGATGTACGTAAAACCTCCCGGAGTCAGATAATTGTCATCCCACAACGGTGCAACCACAGGACGCGCTGTGCCGATGTTAAGATCATTGGTCAGGAAGGACGAGCTCACGGGCCCGCCCAATTTTGCCCAGCCATTTGTGCTTGCTGCGAGCGTGGTGTATGCAGCGCCTTCGAACACAAATGGAAATCCAATCGGAACAGTATTGAACCATCCGTCGTCCCATCCACCACCGCTTAATGCAGGGGATGTTGCTCCAGCAGTTCCTTGTATCACGGTGAATGCGCCTGTTGTTGCAGAGAAACTGTAGTTCGTGACATTCTGTGCAACCGAATGTGCAGCGCACAGTACACCAATGGCAAACAGTACAAGGAACTTAACAGCGGGTGGACGGTTCATGAGTGAGGAAGATTATCCATTAACCGGGATGAGAACCCAGATGGTTACGGCAACAATTCCGGATACGAATAACATAATCCAGAATAGCTGTGCGTGGATGCGGGAATAAACAATTGGTTTTTGGAACATGGCGTTAAGGGTTGTAGATTTAAGTTCTCCAAAGTTCGATCCATGCCCCACGCCATTCAATACTGTAATCCGGTATTTTACCTCGTAATGTTTAAAAAAATGCGCTTCCCCGCGATTGTTACTTTGCTTTTCTGCCTGATGATATTAGCTGGTGGTACGTTGCATGGCGGTGCAAAAGAAAAGAAAGCGGACAGCCTGAAGAAAGTGCTGGTTACTCAGACGGACACTGCGCGTGTACTCACGCTGATCAAGCTTTCGCAGACTATGCTTTCAATCGATAAAGACAGCGCCCTTTATTATGCGATGATGCTCAAACGCGAAGCTGAAGCATGGGGCAAAAAACAGCGGGTGTGCGAAGCGAACCTCATCATGGGCACTTGCTATCACCACCTGAACCAGCAGGATTCTGCGTTGCATTACAAACGTGTAGCGCTTGCCATAGCGGTTGACGATCATTTTGAAAAAGGAGAAGCGCTTGCCGCCAGTGATATTGGTCTTTACATGAAAGAAGCCGGCGAGATGGATAGCGCGATTATTTACATTCTGCGCGCCATTCAGATCCTTGAAAAGACTGGCCAGGAAAAACCTTTGGGCGCTACGTATACAAACCTGGGATTGATCTATTACACGCAGGGCGAGTACGACGAAGCACTGGTGTATTACCGCAAGGGCGAAACAGTATTTTCGAAATTCGACGACCGTAAAGGACGCGCACATGTGCTGAACAATATTGCTGCAGTGTATGATGAAAGACTCCAGCACGACAGCGCGCTTTACTATTATGCGATTGCACTGGATCTGCGTACCCAACTGGAAGATGAAGAAGGAATGTCGCAGACGAAACTGAACATGGCGGTTACTTACCGCAATATGGGACAGTATACAACTGCTAAAGAAATGCTTTTGGAAGTATTGGAGGTGAAAGAGCGGATCAACGATCCGTATGGAATTGCGAGTTGTTGCCTGGAACTTTCAATGAACTTCATATTCATGAAAAAGTACGACCTCAGTGAAAGATACGTGATACAGGCAGACAGCGTGGCGCAGAAACTGGGACGGAAGGAAGTACAACGCGATGTATACAAGGTGTACGCTGAATTGTATACGGCAACCGGTCGTCATGAACTGGCACAGGACTATTCCCGGAAATACCAGGCACTAGCCGATGAGATCATGAATGAAGAGAAGTTCAAAGTGATCAAGGAAATGCAGACCAAGTATGAAACGGATAAAAAAGAACTCGAAAATATAAAGCTCAAAGAACAGCAGCGCATCAGCGATGAAGCGCGTGAAAAAGACAGAAGGCAGATGCAGTTACTGATTGGTGGTATAGCGGTGCTTGCACTCATCCTTGGACTTTCATTTTTCGCGTACCGGACGAAGATCAAATCAAACGAGTTACTAGCTGGTAAGAATGACCAGATTTCCCGCCAGAACAACGTGCTGAAAGAACTGAACAAAAAGCTGATTGATTCGGAGGAAGAACTGACCGAACTTAACGCCACCAAAGACAAACTCTTTTCCATCATCTCGCATGATCTCGGCAACCCGGTAAACGCCATTGTGAATTACAACATGGTGCTGCGGAACCAGAAGGATACGATGAGCCGCGATGAGATGGCATCGTCGCTGGATAAGATCAATCTTACGCTTCAGCCGCTGCAGGGATTCCTGGACAATCTTCTTCACTGGTCGATACAACAGCGATCCGGAACTTCCGTGCGTAAAGAACCCGTCAACGTTTCCGAAGTTATCGAAGAAACCGTTGCGCTGTACAACGGAAGCTGCCTGGCGAAACGATTGAAAGTGGAGTGGAAAGTCGACCCTAAACTGGAGATCACCACAGACGCGAACATGCTACGCCTGATTGTGCGGAACATCCTGGCCAACGCCATTAAATTCTCACCGGTTGGAGAAACGATCGTGCTCATTGCGACTGTTGAAGGAAAGCATTTCACATTGGAGATCGTTGATCGCGGCGCAGGACTGACCAGCGAAAAAATCGCGCAGCTGCTCACAGGTGTAAAAGTGGAATCCGGAAAGGGCACGTTGCAGGAAAGCGGAACAGGTCTTGGTTTAAGCCTGGTGAACGAATACCTGAAAATCCTTGATGGAAAACTGGAGATTGAAAGTGAAGCGGGGAAGGGTTGCGTGTTCAGAGTGGTGTTGGGAGTTTCGGGTTAAATAGTTTCGGATTTCGGGTTAAGGAGTTTCGGGTTACGGGGGCGACGGCAGTTTCATCAAGAAAATTTGGCCGTACCCCAACCTGAAACTTTTTAACCCAAAACCCTTTAACCCGAAACCTATTCTTCCAGCAAATTATTCTTCAACGCATACTTCACCAAACCCACCGTACTCGTCACTCCCAGTTTGACCAGCAAATTTTTCCGGTGCGTATCTACCGTGCCTGTACTTATAAAAAGCTGTTTGCCGATTTCTGCGCTGGAAAATTCTTTGCAGACCAGGATAAGAATTTCTTTTTCGCGCGCCGTCAGTTGCTTGTCGGGAGTTGTTCCTGTGATGGCCGATGATTTCAGCCGCACATCTTCGTTGTGGTCAAAGGCGCGCGCATCGTCGGGGAAGTATTCATCTCCCGCATGCACTTTCTGAATGACGTCAACAAGCAGTTCGAGTGAAACATTTTTTAAAACGTATCCTTTCACGCCCCATTTTCTCAGTCGTTCGATGTAACGTCCACCGCGTTGCATGGTAAGCATGATGATTTTGAACGGAACATTTTTATCCGACAATTCTTCCGCGATCTGCATGCCGTCTTTATTGGGCAGGTGAAGATCAAGCAGTAAAATATCAAATGAGTGACCTGCAATCATCTCTGCAGCTTCGTTTCCATCCGCCGCTGTGGCAACCACTTTCGCAATTCCCGATTGGTTGAGCAGCATTTCGAGACCTTCCAGGTAAAGTGGATGATCATCGGCCAGCGCTATGCGGATTTGCTGCGCCATCCTATGCGTCTTTAATTACAAGCTGGGCTGTATACCGGCTCTTCACTTCCAGCAGAATCGATTTTCCAACCGTCACCCGGTCGAGTGTAGCCTGGTCGTAATACCGGATCGTTACAAGTTCCATCTGGTCGTTGTAGAGCACGCGGTACTGCTTGCCCAGTTCTTCGATCAATGCCGGCAGACGTTGCGGATCGTTATCTACGCACAGCGAAAAACTGATCGCGGAATTCTGCATGGTGTTGATCTTTACGCGGTGTTTCGAAAACGTGGAGAAGATATTGCTCATGTTTTCTTCCACGATAAAGGAAAAATCGCGCGGTGAAATGGAGATCAGCACCTGGTCCACTTTGAAGATGAAGCAGGGAATAGGAAGTGGAGTTTGTATGTCGTGAATTTTCGTTCCTTCTTCATCGGGGTGAACGAATGAGCGCACAAACAACGGAATATTTTTATTCTGCAACGGTTTGATCGTTTTCGGGTGAATGACTGTCGCACCGTAATACGTCAATTCAATCGCGTCCTGGTAAGTCATCTGCGGAATGAGTCGCGTATCATCAAACCATTTCGGATCGGCATTCAGCACACCGGGAACGTCTTTCCAGATGGTGAGGCTTTGCGCATCGGTGCAATACGCCAGGATAGCGGCGGTGTAATCAGAACCTTCACGTCCGAGCGTAGTAGTGAAATTCTCCGAGGTCACACCCAAAAATCCCTGCGTGATCACCATGTTCACCTGTTCAAAACAAGGAACGAATTCTTCCTGTACGAGCTGCTGCGTGAGTTCCCAGTCTACTTTGGCTTCGCGGTACGTGTTGTCTGTTTTTACATAATCACGCACGTCTTTCCACACGCAGTTGATTCCGGATTCTTTCAGGAATGCAGCCACAATTTTTGTCGAGAGAATTTCGCCTACGGAAACAATCTGGTCGTATTCGCAATCGTACGAATGTGTAGGCGCGTCTTCGATGGCCCAGTCGAGTTCCACCAGCGTGTTGTGAATATCGGTATGCACGGGATGTGACGCATCGGGGAAAAGTTTCTGAAGAATTCCCAAATGGTATTCACGGATTTCTTTCAAAACTTCCTCCGCGTTTTCTTTTCCGTAGTAAAATGCATTCGCGAGCCTTTCCAGCGCGTTGGTTGTTTTGCCCATGGCGGAAATCACCACGATGAGTTTTTCATTGGAAAAAGAAGCGGCAATTTTCGCGAGGTTGCGCACACCGTCTTCGTCTTTGACAGAAGCACCACCGAACTTGAAGACTTTCATGATACGAATGTAAGAATTAGAGTAGTTAGTAGGGAGTTAGAAGGGAGTCGTTCAGTAGGCAGTAGGCAAGTAGGCAGTAGGCAGTAGGCAGTAGGCAAGTTGTGAGTTCGAAGACGGTCGACTGCCTACTTGCCTACTTTCCTACTTTCCTACTCCCTACTCCCTACTCCCTACTCAATTGCGCTCCACTTAACCGATAATTCAACCACTCTCTCAACACCTCCGGCTGGTATCTCTCGTAAAACTGAATCGCCGGTTTGTTCCAGTCGAGTACCTGCCATTCCATGCGCAAGGCTCCACGCTCAGCCGCATCTTTTTTCACAGCTTCGAAAAGTTGCTTGCCAATTCCACCGCGGCGTTCCGATTGCGATACGATAATGTCTTCAAGAAATACGCACGGACCTTTCCACGTGGAATACTTGATGTAGTACAAAGCCATTCCGGGAATACGTCCGTCTTCTGCTTCAGCAACAAAGCAATGGAACAATGGATTTTCTCCGAAGCCATCACGGATGAGAATCGCTTCGGTAGTGACCACTTCTTCCGGCGCTTTTTCGTAATCCGCGAGTTCGCAGATGAGTTTGTAAATGTCTTTGACATCAGCTTCGGTAGCGCGACGAATGGTTACTGGCATAATCAATTGTGGATGTAGTTTGGTTATGCAAAGTTACAAAGGAGATGTACGATCCATTTCACTCAGTCATGATTACTTACAATATTGTGCCATGATTGGCGCTGCACCTTCGAAACCCAGTTGCAGTGCCGCGTTAAAGCTGGCACATGCTTCGGCCTGCTGTCCCATATCGGCCAGTAACATTCCTTTCTGAAAATGCCCCTTCGGATTGCCGGGTTGAATCGCAATGGCCTGGTTGAAATCGAGCATGGCTTTTTCTTTGTCTTTCAATTTTGCGTAGATCGTTCCGCGGCTCACGTAGGCGTCGGCATCATACGGATTTATCCGTATCACGTTTGCATAATCAAACAACGCGTTGCTGTAATCATTCAATTCCACAGCGATCTCCGCCCTGTTTTTATACGCCTTGGCGTGCCGGTCGTTTATTTTGATGGCCTCGGTGTAATTGGCAATCGCTTCTTTGTAATTTTTGATCGTGCCATATACCACACCGATGTTGAAAGAAGCTTCCGCATTATCCGGTTTCAATTCCATGGACTTGCGGAATGCGGCTACTGCAGCTTCGTGATTGCGCATATTAAATAAAGCAACGCCCTGGTTGAAATATCCTTCTGCATTCAGCGGCTCAAGGCTCACCACTTTGGAATAATCTTCCAATCCTCCCTGCATATCGCCCAGGCGCCTGATCTTTGCATTTCCACGGTTCATGTACAGGTTAGCCATGTTCGGAAATGCCTTCACCGCTTCAGCGTATCTCGCCAGCATATCTGAACCATCTGCTTTCACTTTCTGAAAAACAAAGACGTGAATTTTACTGTCTGTTGAGCTCATTTGAAAAAGCTCAATGAATGTAGGATCCCTCTGAATGCTGTCAAGCTGCACGTCTCCGCCCAACCGGTGCGAGTAGTGCGTCTCCCAGATTACAATGGAAGCCAACGGCGCATTGCGCAGGTTCTCTTTCGTTACTGTCTTAAATTTATCATCTGAGCGTTCCAGATCATTGCACCAGTAAAACCAAATGTGATTCGCGTACGTTGGCAATCCGGAAAGATAGCTGTCGACGTACAGGTCAGAAACCTTAGTCATGATATCTCTTTCAGGATTCATGTGCGCATCCCATTTTTCTGTGATGAGCGTAAAACTCGTGGTGCCCAGAATCAATACCGCGGCTATCCATTGCTTGACCTTGCGCGCTGCGTCGGTGTTCCGGAACGTGGCAAGAGTGACGAGGAACAAAACAAAAAGCGCGGCGATCACAATGAAGTTTGTGTAATTCGATTCCTCCATGAGTTTGTGATGCACTTCCATTTGCCACGAGAAAAAGAACCAGGTGAGCACGAGAACCAGTAGCGACACAAGAATGATGCGTCCCTTGCCGTTATTTTCGGCCGGGTGTTCCTGTGATTTCTCCGCGACAGGAACTTTCCGGTCGCGTTTTTTCTTTGGATTGTTTTTCTCCACCGGAGAATCAGTTTCAGCGGATTCAACAACGGAGATTTTTTCTTCGGGGCTTCGGAGCCACATGTTATATCCATACACGGCCAATACCGCGGCCAGCGGAGAAAGTGGAATGAGATTGCGCAGGAAGCCCGCAGAATCGCCCATGGTTAGTTTCCAGCTGATGAGTACGTAGAGCAGGAAGCCCACTATGAACTGCCAAAAAATAAACATTTCCGTTTTCTGCGAGAGGAGACGGTCCCAAACACCGAGGAAGAAATAATAAAACACAACAGGTCCGAGCACGTAGATATAGCGTTGAAAATAATGCACAAAGGGTTGTGCCAGGTACCTGTTTGCGCCATCGCCCTGCACCTGGTGGAGCAACCACAACGGATCACCTTCAGCAATGAAACCGGCAAGGTTCCAGAGAAACGTTGGCAGCGCAAGGATCAACAGGTATTTCCAATGCGAATGTTTCAGGATCACTACGGCCCACACAGCAAGAAGTACAGCAAGTTCCACCCGGGCGAGTGGCAACAATCCTCCGAGTATGGCAAACCACAGAAAATTTTTCCGGACATAACACAGGAAACCCAGGCACATCAGGGCTGCTGCCAGTGGTTCTGTTTCTGCGTTGCGCGAAAGGCCGAAGAAAAATGCCTGGAAGAGGAGGAAGGGCAACACCATGAATGCATTCTTCACGTGAATTTCTTTGAGCGCCTTGTAAAGTGCATGAGCAGCAAATGCAGTAATGAGTACCATAAGCACCAGGATGCCATACTTGCTGATCTGTACCGGCAGCGCAAACAGGATCACAAACAGCGGCCTGTTCCAGATGTCGATGAAATTTTTCGGATGTTCGAACGCAGCGAGCGTATTGTAATAGCGTGTCGGGCAGTCATCGTCCCAGGTAGCGGGAGAAAGGAATCCGTATGCAATACTTGCGATGCAGTAAAACAGCAAGATGCCCCATACGATCCACTTCTCATTTTTCTCAAAACTTCCGCTGGAATGTCCTTGATCTGCAAGGGAAGTTTCTGCATGTTTCTCAACCGCCGTCATACGTTATGATTCTGAAATAAAATAAAGTGTATCTGGAACTTCTGCATAATTAATTGCGGATAAACTTTTGCGTACCCGAATGATCGCCGTTGAGCAGCGTAACAAAATACACTCCTGCAGCAAATGAAACGACATTGATATTTGTTGTGCGGTTGTTGCCGGCTTTTTCAGAATAGATTACGCGACCGGTGACATCTGTAATAACGATCCGTGCGTCTTCTTCAAGCGGCGGCAACTCCAGTGTGATTTGTTCTGAAGCAGGATTCGGGTACAGGTTAAACACCGCGGAATTATTTTCAGGTTCTTCAACATCGTCGTACACGGCACCGCACCCGGGCCACGAATCATTGGCATGCCAGTTGCGCACTTTCGCGCAGGCTTGCGGAAGCTGATCGTGATACGCCTGCGTTCCCCAGCTCAGCGAAGAATCCTGCAGGACGACCACAGCAATGGTGAAGTGAATCGTATCGCCTGGATATAAAGTCGTCGGTCCGCAATTCAGGAACATGAAGCGATCGCCGGGAGCTTGTCCGCCGGACGTTTCATTCCACTGGGAAGTATCCAACGGATTTCCGGAATAACTATACGTTGTAGGAGTTACTCCGGTATAACCGTTGCCCCCGATCGTAAGTGGAACGCTATCTTTCCAATACCCGCGCTGGTACCTGAAATAATCTGAACCGGTGAGTGGCATACCCGTTGGGCCAAAGACACCGGGTTGATAATACTGAAATCCGGAAAGCAGAATTTCTTCGCCGGGCTCATCGATGACTCCGTCGTGATCATTGTCCAGTAAATCACCTGCGGGGGCGGGCGGGCCACTGAGCACAATGCTTGCAGCAATGGGCGGATAATTTCCAAAGCCCGGGTACGGACTTAGGGTTTCGTCTATGGAATCTCCATTGTAGGAATACCCGGCATTGTTCAGGGTATCGCAACCGACGTAATCATCAGACCAGTAACCCAGGTCAATATCCTGCGCCCATGAAACAACCACATGGGTATACGTTGAACCGGAGCGGTTGATAATATCAAATTCATACAACGTAATCTCGTTCACGAGGTCAATGCTGTCGTCTGCGTTTGAACAATAGTATGCGCGTGCGGTTGCATTGATCTGCACACCCAAAGGCAACGCTGTGCTTTCAGAATGCGGTGCGAGTTTGTCATTAAATACCCAGAACATTTCCTGTTCTCCGCGGATGAACGGATAGTCGCCACCAAAAATCGGATCATAGATTCCGTTTCCATTAACGTCCACAAATGGCGCCAGCTCTCCGTTCATGTTGGTGTTGCCCCGCGCGGGCCATTCTTCAATATCACGCGGTACAAGCCATGAGCCGTTTTGCACATTTCCCTGCGCGAAGTTCCATTGGAATTCGCTGATCTCGTATTGCGTCACCGACCAGATACGGTCATACCGCCAGGCAATTGCTGAATCAGTTCCCCCGGTCAGCGGATCGAGTGGCCCCGGAAAAAAATCGTTGTGATCATTCTGCCGGTAACGCTGGAATGCTCCGTGAATGTTGTTTGCAGAATCGAGTCCACTGATCCAGAGATCGGATACGAAGACCGTACTGACTGGTTGTGTTTTCGGTGAGCGGTAACTGGCGCCCACGTAATCGAAATGCATATCACCGCGATTCGCGATGCAGGCTTCGGTATTGTTTGCATTGAGGAACCGCAGGTTTGAGGGCGTGAGACCTTTGCCCAGTCCATTGTACGCAGAGAGATCAATGCTGTATAAGTCAGAAAGCACGGCATTGGAACTCATGATGTTCACGCTCCACAATTCACCCGTGATGTCATCGTTGTCCATAATGCTCAGCGCGTATCCGGTCAGGCAAGAAAGTACCGGCTCGAGATAATACACATGGGGCCCACCCGGAGTCAATTCGTACAGGGAAGAATTGATCCCGTTGGCCACGATATTGCCCTGCGCGTTATGCGCCAGCGATCTTCCTCCCGTGTAAATATGTCCTGGAAAGTTCATGGTACCGTTGCTGTTGAGATCAGACCACACGTTATTGCTGTACTGGTAAAGCATTCCAAGCGACAATGCAAACAGATCTCCAGCGGGATTCACATGCAGGTCCGTCACAGCATCGCTGGAAGTATTTCCCCAGTACTCCGTAAATGTGTTATTGCTGAAACGAATAAAACCCCGCGCCGACCCAATGAAAATTCCTCCGGAACCATCTGGAACAATATCGTGTATCGTATCCGATGGAAGCGAACTGTTTTGCGTGGTGTATTGAGTCCATGAAATGCCATTGTACACCAGCAATCCGTTTTCTGTGCCAGCCCAAACGTCGTTGCCAATCTTGCGTATGCAATTGACGCGCGATGAAGGCACCGGAGAATTCCACGAGGCAAACGTATTCCATGCAAATCCATCGAAGTAACCAACGCCGCCGGTATCACAACCTATCCACGCATCGCCGGATGGAAGAAGATCAATGGCCGTTACGTTGTAATCAGGACATCCGTTGGAAGGATCCCAGAATGTCCATGCGGAATTGCTCCATACGAGAACGCCCAGGTCGCGCATACCAATCCACACGCGGCCGTTTTCTGCATCGAGCGCCTGCTTGTAACGTAAAGTGTTTGCGTTGAAAAATCCCGGCATGGGAACAGTGCTGTATCCTTCCCCAGTGGCGCGGGCGCCAATGCCCCAAATCAGGCACAGTGTCAGAAGAAGAATCCGGTGGATGGGCATGGATATAAATCTAAGGAAAATCAGACCTCAGGTGTCAGTTCTCAGAGGCCGTAATTCGTATCTGGTATGAATTCACGCATGATCTCCTTGCTGGGCTATATAATTGGAATTTGCTTATCCAATATCTGGGTCTCCTGTCTATATTTGCGGCCACACACACAAAGAACCAGGGACCCAATGAGCACAGTCAAAACACTCGGACAATTTATCATTGAAAAGCAAAGCGATTTTCCATACGCAAAGGGAGAATTGTCACGTTTGCTCCGCGATATCGGAATAGCAGCGAAGATTGTAAACCGCGAAGTAAATAAAGCAGGCCTGGCCGATATTCTCGGTGAAGTGGGAGAGGTCAACGTGCAGGGCGAAATGGTGAAGAAGCTGGATGTGTTTGCCAACGAGCAGTTCATTGCTGCGCTCAGCGTAGGTGGCGAATGTTGCGGTGTTGCTTCTGAAGAAAACGAAGAACTGATTCCGATCGATACACCCATGTCGCGCAATGCGAAATACGTGGTAGCTATTGATCCACTCGATGGTTCGTCAAACATCGACGTGAACGTTTCCGTAGGAACAATTTTTTCCATTTACCGCCGCATTTCACTTTCCGGTCCGGCAACAGAAGAAGATTTTTTGCAACGCGGAACAGAACAGGTTGCTGCAGGCTACGTGATTTACGGTTCTTCCACCATGATGGTGTACACCACGGGCAAAGGCGTGAACGGTTTTACACTCGATCCGTCGATCGGCGAGTTTTGTCTTTCACACCCGAACATGAAAACACCTGCGAGTGGAAAAACATATTCAATCAATGAAGGAAATTACGTTCACTTTCCCGACGGCGTAAAAAAATACATCAAGTATTGCCAGGAAGAAGACAAGCCGTCGAAACGTCCGTACTCTTCACGTTACATTGGTTCTGCAGTAGCCGATGTGCACCGCAACCTGATCACAGGAGGAATTTATATTTACCCGGTTACAGCATCTTCGCCAAGCGGAAAACTTCGTCTCGTTTACGAATGCAACCCGATGGCGTTCCTCATCGAACAGGCCGGTGGAAAAGCAACGGATGGTTTCAGCCGCATCCTCGAAATTGAGCCGAAGAAATTGCACCAGCGCACTCCATTTTATGCAGGTTCTGCAAACATGGTGGACACTGCCGGTGAATTCATGACGAAGTATTCCAACTCAGGAAATTAATCGTGAAGTTGTAACTTCTGATTCATGCGTGGCGTCTTATGACTGATTCTAAAACAAACTCAGTCATGAAAACGCTAAACATCCTCGCATTAATTTTGACGTTACTTGTTACACCGGTTATTGCCGCTGCACAGGAAACAGATCACTCCGGTTATGATCTCATCAGTGAAAAAATCCGTTCAACGATTCAGCTTCCTGATGAGTACAAAAACGAACCCGCTGGTTCACGTGTACTTGTTGTATTTTCGATCACTGAAAACGGTGATGTGATGGTGCACGAAGTGGGCACAGGAAACCCGGGATTAAAAGCATCGCTCACTGCCCAGTTCGAAGGAATTCAGTTCGACAACTCACAGAATCAGTACGATGGCATGTATTCTATATGGTTGAATTTCAAGACATTGTAATTTATCGCTATTGACTGAGTAACAATGAACCAAACGAGACCGTCTTATTCCTGAAGTCAATACAAGTGTTATGAAAAAAGTAATCTATTCCATCCTGTTCCTGTTCCCTACTGCTGCTTTTGCACAGTCAACGGAAACGCGCAATGTGGATGCATTTACGGGGGTGAGTACTTCGGCCCTGGTTTCTGTTGAATTGAAATCAGGTTCACCGTGCAGTGTTATGCTCGAAGGAGAAACAGAATCGATGGCCGCCATTACAACAGAAGTGAAGGATGGCATGCTGATCATCGGCCAGAAAGGAAACGGCAAAAGCGGACCTGTAACGGTGTTCGTCACAATCAGCGATCTGAAAAAACTCGACATCAGCGGGCCTTCAGAATTGCGGGGAACGGGAACAATCGTTACTGATTCGTTGCGCATTGAAGGAGGAGGCGGATCGGAACTTGAACTGTCTGTTACGGCGAGAACAGTGAACGTGGATTTATCCGGCGCAAGTTCCATGCGGCTTTGCGGAACCACAGATAGACTTGACGTCTCGGTGTCGGGCGCTGCAGAACTGAGCTCCGGTTGTCTCGAATCACAAACCGTGAATATTGAAACCAGCGGTGCGTCCAGCGCAAGTGTTTCCGCAGGTACATCACTTGTCGCGCGATCCTCGGGTGTTTCAGAGATTGTGGTTTATGGCGAAGCCAAAGACCGTAGCGTTGAGTCATCCGGTACATCTTCAATCGAAATCGAAGGCGGTTCAGGAGCGAGCGATACCACGCGTGTACGTATCGGCGGAAGAGATGTTTCCATTGTTAACGACCCGGATGAAATGTCGAACCGTGAGAAAAAAGCAGTAGACGACGACTTCGAATTCTGGGGTGGTGTTGACCTCGGCGTAAACGGGTTGATGACGTACGACAACCAGGTGGTGATGCCGCAGGGACTGGAGTCGATGGATCTCAACTACGTAAAGTCGTATGTGTTCGGTGTGAATATGTTTCAGAAAAACATTCACATCTACCGCAACAACGTGAACCTCGGAACGGGTCTGGGTTTGACCTGGTACCACTACAACCTGCGCGGATCGTATTCGCTGCAACCCAATGTCGATTATACATTCGCCGTCAATGACTCGCTGGATTATTCGAAAAACCGTTTGAACATGTGTTATGTAAACGTGCCGCTGTTCCTTGAGTTCAATACCAACAGCTCAAATGCAGACCGTTCATTCCACATTGGAGGCGGAGTGCAATTCGGGTACAACATTTTCAAGAACAAACTCAAGCAGAAATACGAACTGGATAACCGCACATACAAGCGCAAAGTCAAAGACGATTTCAACATCAACCCATTCAAGATCGATTTGATTGGACGCATGGGCTTCGGTGATTTCACGATCTTTGCTTCTTACTCGCTTACTACTTTGTTTGAAAAACAAAAAGGTCCGACACTGTATCCGTTCACCGCAGGAATTCACATCGATTTCTAAATAAGTTATAATACATCCCTTAAAATCCTCCGGCCTTCATTGGTGCGGGGGATTTTGTTTAAGGGATAGACGCCATTCGACAAGCTCATGACAAGCGCCGCCGCAAAGCACGCGAAGGTTTAGGATGTCATTGCGAGGCACGAAGCAATCTCCTCTCCGAAGACGAGACTGCTTCGTGCCTCGCAGTGACGTTTCCTGCGTGCTTTGGTATTGGCGGAGTAAATCGCGAAGCGATTTCTTTGTGAACTCTGCTCCCTAAACCTTTGCGGTTTTCTTTGTGCGCTTTGCGTCTATATTTCTTCCGAATTTCTTTCGATCACTTACTTTTGTATCCCATTATGCAACCAATCCTCCTCTCCAACGGCTTTCACCTTTCACCTCCAACGGAAAACGATGTTCCGGAATTGATTACGCGCCTCAACGATCCGTACATCTATGCACGTACATTGATGCTACCCGCTAATTATTCAGAGAAGGATGCGGGTTTTTTTCTGGCGCTCTGTCAATCGCATCTCCAGGCATTCGGACATCCGCTCCATTTTTCGATTCGTAACCCCGAAGGAACAGCGATTGGCGGATGCGGATTTCACGGCAAGAACACCGTTCCCGGCCTGGCTCACAAGGACGAGATCGGTTACTGGCTCGCTACGGAATACCGTGGTAAAGGAATCATGACCGAAGCCGTGAAGAAAATTGTGGAGTATGGATTTACCACCCGCAATCTCTTGCGCATTGAAGCGCCGGTGTATTCGTTCAATGTGGAATCGGAAGCGGTGTTGGTGAAGTGTGGATTCACGAAGGAAGGCTACATGCCCAAAGCGTACTTCCGGAACAACGAATACCACGACGCGAAGTTTTATGCGATTGTGAAATAGGATGTAGTGGTAGCGCCTTTGGCGTAGGAGCCACAGATGCGCAGATTACGCTGATTTTTAAAATTCAGATTTAATTTTTTTCAATCATTTAATCTGCGTAATCAGCGAATCTGTGGCAAAGGGCCGAAGGCCAGGTCAAGGTTGAGTTTCGCGAACAGCAATGTTATGAGACCGCATTCCCGTTATCTGATAGAACTTTTCCTGACGAACTTCCCTATCTTCGCGCTACCCTTTATACTATGAAAGACAAGCTCAAAAATCTCGAAGATAAAATCGCCGAAGCGCAGTTAGGCGGCGGACAAAAGCGCATTGATGCGCAACATAAAAAAGGCAAGCTCACTGCGCGTGAACGCCTGCATTTCCTGCTCGACGAAGGAAGCTTCGAAGAGATCGGAATGCTGGTTACACACCGCTCCAGTGATTTTGGTTTGGAAAAAGAAAAATACCTGGGCGATGGTGTCGTTACCGGTTACGGAAAGATCGACGGCCGTTTGGTGTACGTGTTCTCGCAGGACTTCACCGTTTTCGGCGGATCACTTTCCGAAACACATGCAGAGAAAATCTGCAAGGTAATGGACCTCGCCATGAAAAACGGAGCTCCGGTTATCGGCCTGAACGATTCCGGCGGTGCGCGTATCCAGGAAGGCGTTGTTTCGCTCGGCGGCTATGCCGATATTTTTTACCGCAACACACTTGCATCCGGCGTGATCCCGCAGATTTCTGCCATCATGGGACCTTGCGCAGGCGGAGCAGTTTATTCTCCGGCCATTACCGATTTCATTCTCATGGTCGAGAACACCTCGTACATGTTTGTCACCGGTCCGAACGTGGTGAAAACCGTTACGCACGAAGAAGTAACGAGCGAACAGCTCGGCGGAGCGATGACGCATGCAACAAAATCAGGCGTCACGCATTTTGCCTGTGCCAATGAAATTGAATGCATCCGCAACATCCGCGCGCTGGTGTCGTACATGCCGCAGAATTGCGAAGACCAGGCGGCACGGTTTGCGTACGAAGCTGCGAATGAAAAACGTCCCGGGTTGAATTCAATCATTCCGGCGAACCCGAACCAGCCTTACGATATCCGCGAAGTTATTTCGGAAGTGATCGATGCAAATACATTTCTCGAAGTGCACAAGCATTTCGCAGAAAACATCGTTGTAGGTTTTGCACGTCTGGCCGGAAGAAGTATTGGTATCGTTGCCAATCAGCCTGCCGTGCTGGCCGGTGTACTTGATATTCATTCTTCAACCAAGGCGGCGCGTTTTGTGCGCTTCTGCGATTCGTTCAATATTCCATTGCTCGTGTTCGAAGACGTTCCGGGATTTCTTCCCGGCACCGACCAGGAATGGAATGCGATCATCACCAATGGAGCGAAACTGCTCTACGCGTTCTGCGAAGCAACTGTTCCGCGTGTGACCGTCATTACACGCAAAGCCTACGGCGGCGCATACGACGTGATGAACTCGAAACACATTGGCGCCGACATGAACTACGCCTGGCCAACCGCAGAAATTGCGGTGATGGGAGCCAAAGGCGCAGCCGAAATTATTTTCAAGAATGAAATTTCTACCGCAAAAGATCCGGTTGCCAAACTGAAAGAGAAAGAGCAGGAGTACATGGAAACTTTTGCAAATCCATACCGTGCCGCAGAACGCGGTTTCATCGATGAGGTGATTGTGCCCGAAGACACGCGTACAAAACTCATCGCTGCATTTGAAATGCTTCAGAACAAAGCCGCGAAATTGCCGAGGAAGAAGCATGGGAATATTCCGCTTTAGGATTTTTTCATTTTCAAATCTCAAATTTTGATTATCCAAAATGTGGAAAATCGAAAATTGAGAATATTGAATTAATTCCTATCTTTCGTTTAGACCAAACACATTCTCCTATGAAAAAGCTTTTACTTTTTTCAGCAATTTCTCTGTCAACACTGGCGTTCGCGCAACACCCAACCGACAAAGGCTGGCGTTCGGTAGGCGGCACAGGCAATCTTTATTTTGATTTCGACGGCAGCGACGGAACCTTTAATCGTTTCGAACTTGGGCCTGAAGTGTATTGGTTTGTAGGAAACAGTTTTGGACTCGGAACGGATTTCGGTTTCAGCATGAACTCAAACAAAATGGAGCAGAGTGACACTGTTACCTTTCGTAGCCAGTCGATCAGCATGTGGGTGGCACCGGGCTTCCGTTTTTACATGCGCGAACCGGAAAAAGCATGGCGCCCGTACATCTTTGCGAATGCAGGATTCCAGTATTCAGGATCACACAGTACTACCGATTACGATAACTCAGCCATAACGGACCTGGACTCCAAATCATCCACCAGTGGTTTCCGTGGATACGGCGGCGTAGGAATGGCCTGGTTCTTCTCTGATCATGCAGCATTCGATATCCGCGCAAGGCTATTCAATGTGTACCCGGGCTTCAACGACCAGGGAGAAAAAGCACTGGAGTTTGGATATAGCCCAAGCATCATGATCGGTGTGCAGGCGTTCTTCGATTAAACAGAATTACCTTGAGAGAGAAAAGGCGTCGGAGATTTCCGGGGCTTTTTTTTTGAATAGCCGCAAAGGCGCAAAGCGTACGTCACTGCGAGCGGAGCGAAGCAATCCCATCTTCGAAGAGGGGACTGCTTCGTTCCGCTTCGCTTCTCTCGCAGTGACGTACGCTCTGCGCCTCCGCGTCTCTGCGGTAATTTTTAAATCCCGTCTATTGAACGATAATCCGAATCTCCTTCTCCGTCAACCTTCCATCCTTATCATTCACGTTGAACGTCCACCGTTCCGTGCCCACCTGGTTGCGGACCGTAAATGAAAAATCGTACTCGCAATGCGCTTGTCCTTCTGGAACGTAAAAACGGGTGTAGAGTGAATCCACATTTGCTCCGTCGTAAGCAACTTCGGAATAAATCAGGTGAAGCGGATCGGTACCCGCATCTGTGATGACGCCAACAAGAATGGTTGTTCCCGGTGCTACGTTCAGATCGGCAGACGTATAAGCTGCACCGCTTTTGAATGCAATGACCGGTGGTTTTGTTTCTTTTTTGCACGCGGAAAAAAACAACATCAATCCCAGGAATGGGAGGATCAGAAACGGAAAAGCTGATTTGAGCATGGAACACTAATATACCCAAAATTAATGTGCTGATAAGTTAATGTGCTCATGTTCGCCGTCAAACCGAGCGGAGCCGAGGGAAGGCAATTAACAAATCAACACATTAGCATATTGGCACATTGTTTAATTTTGCAGTCATGGATCAGCCGACCCGCAATCAATCCATTCTTAAAAAATATATTCCCGAGCCTGCGGTTCCGCTTATTTCGGACTGGATTTTCCATTTCAATTTTAAACTCAAAATCCGGAAACCGCGTCAGTCGGTGTATGGCGATTACCGTCCGCCAAAACCAGGGCTGAACCACCTGATCACCATTAACCGCGACATGAACCAGTATGGATTTCTCCTGACATTGGTTCACGAGATTGCGCACCTGCTTACGTTCGAACGTCACGGCAACCGCGTGAAACCTCACGGTAGCGAGTGGAAGGAATCGTTCAAAGAACTCATGCGTCCCATGATGCGTCTCAATATTTTTCCGGAAGACGTTCGACTGGCCATCATCAGCTACATGCGCGACCCGGGAGCGAGCAGTTGTTCGGATACGAATCTCATGCGTGTGCTCAAAAAATACGACCCGGCAAATGGACTCGTCCTGCTGGAATCATTGTCGCTCAATGCCCACTTCGAATACAGCGGACGCGTGTTTGTGAAAGGCGCGAAAATCCGTACCCGGTATCACTGCAAAGAGCGCGACTCGAAGCATGTGTACTTGTTTGCTGGCCTCGCAGAGGTGAAATCAGTGGACAGTGCACCAGTACGCAGTGCGCAGTAACCGCACCCGAAACTGCGCACTGATCTACTGCGCACTGTCCACTGTTTTAGTATCTTTGCGCCAGAATGACGCTGAGGGAGATTCTGGAGCGGTTCGAGACGGATTCACAGACGGGTAAAATCGTTTCTGTGCTGGGAACTTCTTTGCCTTCACGGATTCAGTTACGCGGTTTAGCGGGTTCAGCCGCAGCATTCATTGGCGCCGCAACAGCCAAACTAACCAGCCAGTCGCATCTTTTCATTCTTCCCGACAAAGAAATTGCCGCGTATTTTTTCAATGACCTTGAAAGCCTGCTCGGAGAATTGCGGGAAGATGGAGAAACGGTCACCCAGATTCCGGTCATGTTTTTTCCGTCTTCGTACCGCCGGCCCTACCAGGTGGAAGAAACGGATAATGCAAACGTGCTTCTTCGCGCAGAAGTACTCGACCGCATCCGCCGCGAAAAACGGGTGCTCGTTGTAACCTATCCGTCCGCATTGACGGAAATGGTGGTGACCCGGCAATTGCTCGAACGCAATACACTACGCCTCCATCGCGGAGAAAAAGTTCCGATTCATTTCATCACCGATCTTTTGTCCACGTACGGATTCGAGCAGGTCGATTACGTGTATGAAGCCGGACAATACGCTGTGCGCGGAGGAATTGTAGACGTGTTCTCTTTCGCACACGAAAATCCGTACCGCCTCGAATTCTTTGGCGACGAAGTAGATTCGATCCGTTCGTTTGACGCGCTCACACAGCTTTCGCTGAAAACAATCGAGCACCTCACTATTATTCCAAACGTGCAGGGAAAATTGCTTTCCGAAAGCCGTGAATCGTTTCTCGACTATTTTGAGTCGGCCAAGCACGCAGCTTCACCAAACGCCATCTGGATTTACGACCTGGAATTGACCGAAGGAGGGATCCAGAAGGAGTTTGGAGCGGCAGAAAAAATTTATGACGAACAGATTAAAGATGCAGCCGTTTCGCGTCTTCCGCCTTCCGAGCAATACATCAGCGGCGAAATGTTCCGTAAACAGCTACTGAATTTTTCAGTGATCGAAAACGGAAACCGATTTTTGCTGAAGGATGCAGAAACGCTGAACTATTCCATGTCGCCGCAACCGACATTCCAGAAAAACTTTGATCTCCTCACGCAGGCGCTTTCCAAACATACGGTCAACGGATTTACCAATGTCATTTTTACCGACGGAGCAAAACAATCTGAACGTCTCTTCAAAATTTTCGAGGACATCGGCCGCAAGCTGGATTACCACCCGATGGTGGTTTCCATTCATGAAGGATTTATTGATCAGACCATGAAGCTGGCCTGCTTCACCGATCACCAGATCTTTGAGCGGTATCACCGTTTCCGCTTGCGCGATGGTTTCCAGCGAAAGAAAGAAGCAATGTCGCTGAAAGAGTTGCGCGGATTGAGTCCCGGCGATTACGTGGTGCACATCGATCACGGAGTCGGGCGTTTCGGTGGACTCGAAAAAATTGAAGTCAGCGGCAAACTCCAGGAAGCGATTCGTCTCGTTTACCGCGACAACGATGTTTTGTACGTGAGCATTCACTCGCTGCACCGGATTTCCAAATACGCCGGTAAAGAGGGAGAACAACCGCGTATCGACAAGATCGGTTCGGTGGCGTGGCAGAATCTCAAAGCGAAGACAAAAATCCGGGTGAAGGAAATTGCTTTCGACCTGATCAAATTGTACGCGCAACGCAAATCACAGAAAGGTTTCCGTTTTTCACCGGACAATTACATGCAGCATGAACTCGAGGCCAGTTTCATTTATGAAGACACGCCGGATCAGCTGAAAGCCACGCAGGACGTGAAACGCGATATGGAACGGGAAATTCCCATGGACCGTCTCGTTTGCGGTGATGTTGGTTTTGGAAAAACGGAAGTAGCCATTCGCGCGGCGTTCAAAGCCGTGTGCGACAGCAAGCAGGTTGCCATTCTGGTACCAACCACCATTCTCGCTTTGCAGCATTACAAAACATTCAGCGAGCGATTGAAAGATCTTCCGGCGACTGTGGCGTATATCAACCGCTACCGTTCGGCTGCACAGAAAAAAGAAACATTGAAGCTGGTCGAGAGCGGGGCAATTGATATTCTCATCGGCACACACGCTATCGTTGGCAAAGACGTGAAGTTTAAAGATCTCGGTTTGCTCATCGTGGATGAAGAACAAAAGTTTGGTGTTGCCGCAAAAGACAAATTGAAAACGCTGCGCACAAACGTAGATACGTTGACATTGACTGCAACACCAATCCCGCGAACACTCCAGTTTTCATTGATGAGCGCGCGCGACCTGAGCGTGATCAATACTCCACCGGCCAACCGTTTCCCCGTACAAACCGAATTGCATACGTTCAGTGAAGAACTCATCCGTGATGCTGTTTCGTTTGAAATGCAACGCGGCGGACAGGTTTTCTTCGTGCACAACCGCGTGAGTAACATCCGCGAAATTGCCGGAATGATCTCGCGCCTCGTTCCCGATGCGCGTGTAGCCATTGGTCACGGGCAAATGGAATCCGGCAAGCTCGAAGAGATCATGCTCGATTTTGTGGAAGGACAATACGATGTGCTGGTGTCCACAACCATCATTGAGTCCGGTCTCGACGTGTCGAACGCGAACACGATGATCATCAACGATGCGCAGAATTTCGGGTTGAGTGATCTGCACCAGATGCGTGGCCGGGTAGGGCGTTCCAACCGGAAAGCATTTTGTTACCTGATCACACCACCGGTGTTTATGCTTACGTCGGAAGCGCAGCGGCGATTGAAAGCGATCGAAGAATTTTCCGATCTCGGTGCAGGATTCCACATTGCGTTACGTGATCTCGACATTCGTGGCGCCGGAAATCTTTTGGGCGGAGAACAAAGCGGATTTATTTCGGACATCGGTTTTGATATGTACCAGAAAATTCTCGATGAAGCGATCCAGGAGCTGAAAGAAACCGAGTTCAAGGATTTGTTCCGACTGGAAGAAGCTGAACAGAGTTCCGAAGTCAGGGACGCCAACACGAAGCGCAGAGGAATTTACGTGCGCGACACGCAGGTGGATACCGATATGGAAATTCTCATTCCGGATGAATACGTGGGCAACATCACTGAGCGACTCGCTTTATACCGCCAGCTCGACGACAGTAAATCCGAAGACGATATCAATCGTTTCGAAGCCATGATGCGTGATCGTTTCGGACCTGTTCCGGCCCAGGTCACAGAATTGATTGATACCGTTCGTTTGCGTTGGCTCGCGATGCAGATCGGTTTCGAACGGCTTGTACTCAAGAACAAACGCATGACGGGTTACTTCATTCCGAAACAGGATTCGCCGTATTACCAGTCGGAAGCGTTCACCAAAGTGCTGAAGTTCGTGCAGACAAACCGGCAGGTGAAAATGAAAGAGAACAACAACAAGCTCACGGTTTCTTTCGAGAATGTAACCTCGGTGAAGGATGCGATGAGTTCGTTGCAGCCGATGACGTGATCGAGTTTCGGTTTGTTGATTTTCGCCCTTCGACCGGCTCAGGGCGCGCCTGCGGCAGCAAGGATTTTTTTTGGTCAATCTCACTACGTTCTATTGACATTCGACCCCTTCAGGGTCGCGTAGCTCACCCGAAACCAAGCGATCGAATTTCTCCGGGGTCGCGCAACACAAAAAATCAAATACGGAATCTGTGAGTGTCGCGCGACCCTGAAGGGGTCGAATGTTATTACCCGGGGGTAATAACACAAAAAGAAAAATTCCTTGCTGCCGCAGGCGCTTGCTGAACTTGGCGAATGAAAAGGAAAAAACGTATCCTTTCCCACCTCCACCGTTATAAACACGCAAACAATTCAATAGTTCACATGTTCAAAAATTTACTTTTTCTCGCTGCGTGCACCTGTGCGCAGGTACTTCACGCGCAAACCATTCTTCCTTCTCCCCAAGGCCCCGAAAACAAACCCTTTATGGTGTATTTCGGTTATGGCGTATCGCCCAATAAAATGACACCCGTTTCACAATTCTACTGCGCATCCGAACCGTCCGGATCATTCACCGTGAAGAAACGAAGCGAGTCGGGTGTGTGGTCGTTTAAGGATGCCACGCCGGTTATTTACTACACGTGGGTTCCGCAGATGACTTATCATTTTCTCCCACGCAAGAAATGGGCGAAGACATTCGGAGGAAGGACCAAAAATTTCTTTGGCACCCTGGTGAGTAACCACGTGTACAAGATTGGATTTGCCGGCGGTCTGGGCCTGAATCTTATTCGTCCGCAGTTTATGGCCGCACCATCACTCATCATCGGAAAAAATCTAAGTTTCCAGGCTGGTGTGTGCGTGATGCAAAAGGAAACCCTTCGCGGAGAATATTACGAAGGACAGGTGCTGACCGAGCATCTCGATTTTGAAAATCTTCACCGGAAAATTTACTACCCGGAATGGTTTTTCTCCGTGGCGTTCCGGTTTGACCGGGTGGTTTTTGTGGATCAGCCGGAAGAGTAAAAGGATGTGCAGATGTGCAAATGATGCGCCTGCGGCAGCAAGGGATTTTTAAAACCCTTTCACTTCGTTCAAGGGACATGCGACTTCTCCGAAGTCGGAAAGTTCCAATGGGCTTCATGATCCCGGAGGGATCACATATCCCTTGAACGAAGTGAAAGGAAAAAAAGAAAAAATTCCTTGCTGCCGCAGGCGTAATCTGCACATCGGTTAATCTGCACATCTACCCATCAAAGATTCCGGTCCATCTTCCGATAGTAAATCGCCAGCACCACCAGTTCCACAAAACGATAGATGACGCCGATGGGACTCAGCGAATCAAGCAGAATGCCAATGACTACGTTCGCGAAATAGGTGTACAGAAAAAGTTCGACGCCCCAGCGTTTGAAATGCCAGATGCCAACATAAGCAATGAAACGAAAGGAGATCAGCAATCCGAAAAGCGCAGGATAGTAATCACCCAGGTCTCGTGTATCCGGTGAAAATACCGACGGCATGCTGAATAGCACCAATATAAATCCGATCACGGCAAGTACTGTGATGATCGTTGGTCGCGTATACGTGATATATCCCATTACATTCCGCTTCTGATTGCTTCAACCGGGTCGAGTTGCGACGCCGAGTAAGCAGGAATAAAACCTGAAATGATCCCGATCATCGCTGAAATAGTCAGGCCGAGGATCACATTGGAACTTGAAAGCACAAACTCAAAGTCAATCATTTTCGAGGCGATGATCGATCCCACGTAAACCAAAGCCAGCCCGATGGCTCCGCCGATGATGCAAAGCACGATCGATTCGCAGAGGAACTGCGCCAGGATGAACCAGTTCTTCGCGCCCAGCGCTTTTTGAATCCCGATCTGGTTGGTCCTTTCTTTCACCGATACAAACATGATGTTGGCGATCCCGAAACCACCCACGAGGATTGAAAAAGCCCCGATCACCCATCCGGCAGTTCCGAACACCCGGAAAATTTCTCCCGTTTGTGCAGTGAGGAGGCTTACTTCATTGAGTGCAAAATCGTCGTCGTCGCCGGGCTGAAGACTGTGTATTCCCCGCAGCATGCCCATCAGTTCGTCTTTGAGATCGGCCGAACTCATGCCTTCTTTACCTTTCACAAGGATGCTTGGACTTACCTGGTCGGTTTCAAGATCAATGTATTTCTGGGCAAACTCGGCCGGGACCACTACCATGTTGTCGAGACTATTGCCAAACATGCTTTCTCCTTCGCGGGCAAATTCACCCACAATCTCCACTTTCTGACCGTACAATTTCAATTGCAACCCAATCGGGTCCTGTCCGCCAAACAAAGCATCACCGATCCCGGAACCAATCACGCACACCGGGTTCCCGGTTTCCACCTCCTGGTCGGCGAAATATCTTCCGTGATGCACGTCAAACTTTTTGACCAGCTCGTAGCCTTTTGAAGTGGCCAGCAACTGGGCGTTCTCCACGAAAGAAGTCTTGTAGTAGATCGTTTTTCGTACGTACGCATTGAATACGGCCGCATCAATGTTCTCCGAGCGGCGCATCATTTCCTCGGTTTCCCTGATTTTCGGGAGCGGACGGTTCATGTATTTCCACCAGGGATAATCCGGGCCGAAAGTCCATGGCCACTTCTGTACGAAGATCACTTCGCCACCCAGCGATTCGAGGCTGCCGCGCACTTTCCGCTCCAGCGAATCCACAGCGGTAAATACAGCGATGATGGCAAAAATGCCAATGGTAATTCCCAGCAACGAAAGAGTCGTCCGCAAACGGTTCACCCTCAATGCATGCAGGGCAAAGGAGACACTTTCACGAAGCAGTGAGAGGAAAAACATCCCGTAAAGGTACGGGTTTAGGAGTTCCGGGTTCCGCTCGTAATTCCTCAGGTAAACGGTTGAAACCGTTAGGGGAGTTCACTGTTCTATTGCCGGGGGCTTAAGCCCCCGGCAATAGAACAGCCTCTGGATCATTAACCACTTCAGTGGTTTTTACAGGCATCCTTCCCGGTGTAACACATCTTCAGTTGATCCCGACACTTGTGTTTTACCCGGTTCAAAGCCGGAATGAAAAATTAGTTTTGCATCATCCCGAAGTCTGCACTGCTCCGGATTCTGCAGTGGAATTATGAACAGAAAATGCACTTTATCAACAAAGCGAAAAAAGCCTGTTTTAGAGGGATTTCATGCATGTGAACTTTGTACCTTCGAAACACTTTTTTTAAGCAGATAATGAGCAGTTCCAGGAAGATAAAAAGTGCATTGATTTCGGTGTTTTACAAGGACAATTTGGAGCCGGTAATCCGTCGTTTGCATGAACTCGGTGTTGTGCTGTACAGCACGGGCGGTACGCAATCGTTCATCGAACAATTAAAAATTCCGGTAACACCGGTTGAATCACTCACATCGTATCCGTCGATTCTTGGTGGTCGCGTGAAAACATTGCATCCGAAAATTTTCGGCGGAATTCTTAGCCGCCGCGAATTGGATTCCGATATCGCGCAGCTCGAAGAATACGAAATTCCGGAACTCGATCTTGTGATCGTTGATCTCTACCCGTTCGAACAAACCGTTGCAAGCGGTGGATCTGAACAGGAGATCATTGAGAAAATCGACATCGGAGGAATTTCACTCATTCGTGCAGCCGCAAAAAATTTCAAAGACGTGATCATCGTTTCTTCCCGAAGCGATTATCCTTCACTGCTGAATTTACTCAACGAGAAAAACGGATCAAGCGAACTCACCGACCGCAAACAATTTGCAACGCGTGCATTTGCCGTTTCATCCGGGTACGATTCTGCTATTTTCAACTGGTTCAATTCCGATGGCAGTGAAGCTGCATTCCGCGCAGCGCAGAATGGCGGACGATCATTACGCTACGGAGAGAACCCGCACCAGAAAGCATTTTTCTATGGCGATCTCGGTGCGATGTTCGAACAGATTGCCGGAAAGGAACTGTCGTACAACAATCTCCTCGACGTAGATGCTGCTGTAAATCTCATTGACGATTTCACAGAACCTACGTTCGCAATCCTCAAGCACAACAACGCCTGCGGGGCCGCATCACGCAACACGGTGCTCGAAGCATGGAACGCTGCACTCGCCGGTGATCCTGTTTCTGCATTTGGTGGAATCCTGGTTTGCAACAAACCGATTGACGAAGCCGCAGCTGCCGGGATCACGAAAATATTTTTTGAAGTCATTATCGCTCCTTCATACAACGAAGCGGCACTGGCCATTCTCAAACAAAAGCAGAACCGGATCATTCTCATCCGCAAATCCGTGAAGCCCCGGTGAACACAACACCGTTCGTTGCTCAACGGAATCATCACGCAGGAGAAGGACGTGAGAACAGAAGCTGCTGCGGATATGCATCCGGGCACAACTGTTGTTCCTACGGCAAATGAATTTGAAGACCTCGTCTTCGCGAACAAACTCGTGAAGCACACGAAGTCGAATACCATTGTACTGGCGAAGAACAAACAGTTGCTCGCCAGCGGAACAGGACAGACATCACGCGTGGATGCGTTGCGCCAGGCGATTGTGAAAGCAAACGCTTTTGGCTTTGACCTCAACGGCGCAGTGATGGCTTCGGATGCATTTTTTCCTTTTCCCGATTGCGTAGAGATTGCACACGGTGCAGGCGTTCACGCAGTAGTACAGCCCGGCGGTTCGATCCGCGACAAAGATTCGATTGAATATTGCAACGCAAACGGAATGGCAATGGTCATTACCGGAAACAGACATTTTAAACACTGATTACCCCTAAAACGCACAATGGGAGTTTTTGATCTTTTTACACAGGAAATAGCGATTGACCTTGGTACGGCCAATACGATCATTATTCACAACGACAAAGTAGTTGTCGATGAACCATCCATCGTAGCGATCGACCGCACGACCGGAAAAATTATTGCCGTAGGAAAGCAGGCGATGCAGATGCATGGCAAGACGCACGAGAATATTAAAACCATCCGCCCGTTGAAAGACGGTGTGATCGCCGACTTCCACGCAGCTGAACACATGATCCGTGGAATGATCAAGATGATCAATCCCGGAAGAAAATTATTCACGCCTTCGCTGCGCATGGTTATCTGCATTCCTTCCGGGATTACGGAAGTAGAAAAACGTGCGGTACGCGATTCGGCAGAACATGCCGGCGCAAAAGAAGTTTATCTCATCCACGAACCAATGGCTGCTGCAATCGGTATTGGTATCGACGTGGAAGAGCCAATGGGAAATATGATCATCGATATCGGTGGTGGTACTTCTGAGATTGCGGTTATCGCACTCGGTGGAATTGTCTGCGACAAGTCGATCCGTATTGCCGGCGACGAATTCACGGGCAGCATCGAAGAATACATGCGTCGCCAGCACAACATCCTGATCGGTGAGCGTACTGCAGAGCGGATCAAGATCGAAGTAGGTGCAGCGATGGCAGAAATTGAAAATCCACCGCCGGATTTCCCGGTACACGGCCGCGATTTAATGACCGGTATCCCGAAAGAAATTTACGTATCGTACGTGGAGATTGCACACGCGCTCGACAAATCGATTTCAAAAATTGAAGAAGCGATTTTGAATGCGCTCGAAATGACACCACCGGAATTGTCGGCTGATATTTACCGTACCGGTATTTACCTGGCTGGCGGAGGTTCGTTGCTTCGTGGTCTCGACAAACGGATTTCACTGAAGACAAAACTTCCGGTGCACGTAGCCGATGATCCGCTTCGCGCAGTGGCACGCGGTACCGGAATCGCGCTTAAGAATATTGACAAGTTCCCGTTCCTGATCAAGTAAGGAACAATACATTCAAACAACAGGATATCCTAAGCGATGCGGAATCTCATCGTTTTTTTAGCACGACATTATTTCTTCCTGCTGTTTCTCTTCCTGCAGATCGTCTCGCTGACGCTTGTAGTGAACCACAATTATTTTCAGAAAGCTGCTGCTGTTTCAGCGTCCAATGCGCTGACCGGCTCCATGTATGAAAGCCGGAACGAGGTAACGCAGTATTTCGACCTGAAGGACCAGAACATCCGCCTTTCTGAAATGAACGCCATCCTGCTCGGGAAAATGGAGAACGCGTATCTCGATTACGATACAACTTCGTTTGCGGTGAACGATACCATCCGCCGTTTGCGTTACACATTTATTGCCGCGCAGGTAATCGACAATACCGTTTCATTGCGGAACAATTACATCGTGCTCAACCGCGGCAGCATGCAGGGCGTTGCTCCCGACATGGGCGTAATCACTCCCGGTGGAATTGTGGGCATCGTTCGCGAAGTGTCCGACAATTTTTGCGTGGTGATGTCGCTCCTGCACAAAGACAGCAAAGTGAGTGCAAGCGTGAAGAAAGACGGAACGTTCGGACAGCTTTCCTGGGATTACACCGACTACCGCGAAGGTGTGATGGTCGATTTGCCCACGCACTCCAAAATTGCAATTGGCGATACACTCATCACCAGCGGACTGGGCGATGCATTCCCGGAAGGAATTCCGGTGGGAACAGTAAAGTCGTTTGAGAAAAAAGCCGGTGAAAAAACGTACACGGTGCGCGTGCTGTTCACTACCGATTTCAGGAAACTGCGTCACGTGTATATCGTGCGCGACCTGATGCGACCGGAGATTGATGGCCTTAAAGAGAAAGCGGGGGTGAACGATGCTGACTGAGCTATTACGCCACGGGTTGCGGTTTATCGGGTTGATCCTCGTGCAGGGATTGATCCTGAAAAACATGGAAGCAGGTTACATGATCAACCCGTTCCTGTACGTGTTGTTTATTATCCAGCTTCCGTTTGAGCTTCCGGCATGGATCGGGTTGATGCTGGCTTTTGCCCTCGGATTTTTTGTCGACATTTTTTACGGAACAATGGGCATGCACATGGCTGCATGTACGCTCATGGGATGGGCGCGCCCGGCTGTTCTGCGGTTCATGGTTCCGCGCGACGGATACGAATTTGGTCAGCAACCAACCATGCAGGACATGGGTAAAATGTGGTTCCTGTCGTACGCCGCGATCCTCATTCTGATTCATCACTTCCTGCTGTTCTACATCGAAATTTTCAGCTTCCGCGAAGTCTTCATGACTTTCCTTCGCGTGATCTTAAGTGCAGCTGCAACATTGGTACTTGTTGTTGTAACACAATTCCTGTTTTACCGTACACGTGAATCAGCATGAATCCGCAGGACAAAAAATACATCGTTATTGGTTTTGTTGTCCTTACGGCCATCCTCTACACCGTGCGCCTGTTCTATGTACAGGTAACCGATGATCGTTACAAACTGGTTGCGAGTAACCAGGCTTTTCTTTACCAGACAGATTATCCACCACGCGGAACCATTTATGACCGCAATGGAAAACTCCTTGTGACCAACCAGGTAGCGTACGATCTCATGGTAGTTCCCCGCAACATGAAAGATTGCGATACAGTTGGTCTTTGCAGCATTCTGAATATTACCGTCGATGATTTTAAACAACGGCTGATCCGTCTATCCGGTAGTTTGGAGGAAGCCGGCGACGATTACAGAAGTCATCCGTTCGAAACACAGATGCTGCCTGAACTGAACGCCCGTTTGCAGGAACGCATGTACAAGTTCCCGGGATTTTATGTGCAGTCGCGCACGATACGCACGTACGAATACCCGATCGCTGCGCACTTGCTCGGTTACGTGGGAGAAGTGAACCAGGCCATGTGCGATACAAACGCATATTACAAATCGGGCGATTACGTAGGCAAGTCGGGAATTGAACGCGGGTATGAAAATTTTCTGCGCGGCACAAAAGGCGTCCAGATTCTCATGCGCGATGTGCACAACAACATCAAAGGAAGCTACAAGAATGGTTTGTACGATACGGCAGCCATTAAAGGCAAAGACCTGGTATCAACCCTCGATGCTGATTTGCAGTTGTACGCCGAACAGCTGATGCAAAACAAGATCGGCGGGATCTGTGCCATTGAACCATCGACCGGAGAAATTCTTGTGCTTGTAACGAGCCCCACGTACGATCCCAATCTTTTTGTGGGACACAATTTTTCCAAAAACTATGCAGTGTTGCTTCAGGACACAATCGGACGGCCATTGTTTAACCGTGCACTGCAATCGAGCTATCCTCCGGGATCAACATTCAAACTGATGAACGCGTTGGTTGGACAGCAAGAGGGAGTTCTGTCGTCTGAAACACGTTACCCGTGTGCGGGAGGATATCCACCACTGGGTGGGAGACCGAAATGTCATCCGCATGCGAGCCCGATGGATCTCAGCGGATCAATTGCAACCTCATGCAATTCGTATTATACGTATGTGTTCCGATCTGTTCTGGATAATCCGAAGTACGGAGATTACAGGGAAGGCTTCCGGGCCTGGCGCGAGTATGTAAATAGTTTTGGTGTGGGTGTTTCTATCGGAACCGATCTGCCTTTCGAGAAAAGAGGAAATGTTCCAAGCATTGAGTATTACGACAGGATATTCGGAAGGAACGGATGGAAGTCGATCACACTCGCCGGCGCCGGTTTAGGAATTGGACAGGCGGAGTTGGGTGTCACACCCGTTCAGATGTGCAACATTATCTGCACCATTGCCAATAAGGGATTTTATCATGTTCCGCATTGCATTAAATCGATCGAAGGTGATACGTCATTCGTAAAAAAGTGGACGGAGAAACACTACACGAAAGTGACGAACGAAAAATATTATGAAAACGTAATTGATGGAATGGCGTTGGCCATGACCGGGGGAACGGGCCGCGGTGTGCAGATACCGGGAATTATATCCTGTGGGAAAACAGGAACGGCACAGAATCCGCATGGCGATGACCATTCTGTGTTTGTGATGTTTGCTCCCAAAAACGATCCTAAAATTGCGATTGCAGTGCTTGTCGAAAATGCAGGTGCAGGCGCATCTTACGCAGGGCCGATCGCGAGTTTGCTGGTAGAGCGGTATCTTACAGGCGAGGTGTTGCGTAAGGATATGGAACAGCGCATGCTTGACGCTGATCTGATCGATAATAAACCGGCGGCAGGAGTAATTGTACATGTACAGCATTAAGATTACCGGTTTTCCGGTCAACGAATTACCATGAATCCACAAGACAAAAAATACATCGTAATCGGTTTCGTGATCCTCACTGCGATCCTGTACACCGTGCGGTTATTTTATGTGCAGGTAGTGGATGACCGGTACAAACTGGTTGCCAGTAACCAGGCCTTTCTTTACCAGACGGATTATCCGCCACGCGGCGCGATCTACGACCGCAACGGAAAACTTCTTGTGTCCAACCAGGTGGCGTACGATCTCATGGTAGTTCCGCGCGACATGAAAGGATGCGACACAGCAGGCTTGTGCAGCATTCTCAACATCACACTTGACGATCTCAAGAAAAGGTTAACGCGTCTCTCCGGCGGAATTGACGATGCCGCGAACGATTACCGCAGTCACATTTTCGAAAGCCAGATGTTGCCCGAACTCAATGCACGTCTGCAGGAGCGTTTGTACAAGTTCAAAGGATTTTACGTGCAGTCGCGTACTGTGCGTACGTACTCGTATCCGATTGCAGCGCATTTGCTCGGGTATGTAGGTGAAGTAAACGACGCCGAGTGCGTGAAGAATCCTTATTACAAATCCGGAGATTACATTGGAAAATCCGGAATTGAAAAAGGGTACGAGGAATATCTTCGCGGCAAAAAAGGCTTCCAGATCAAAATGCGCGACGTGCACAACAACATCCGCGGCAGTTACAAAGATGGATTGTACGACACGGCGGCTATTGAAGGCAAAGACCTCGTGGCTACGCTTGATGCAGATCTGCAGTTGTACGGAGAGAAGCTGATGCAGAATAAAATTGGTGGTATCTGCGCCATTGATCCTTCCACCGGAGAAATTCTGGCGTTGATCACGAGTCCTACGTACGATCCCAATCTTTTTGTCGGCCGCGACTTTTCGAAAAACTATGGGCTCATCATGCAGGATACCATTGGCAGACCGCTGTTCAACCGGGCATTGATGTCGAGTTATCCGCCGGGCTCAACGTTTAAGCTGATGAACGCACTCATCGGTCAGCAGGAAGGTGTACTTAATCCGTCAACGCGGTATCCGTGCGCCGGCGGTTATCCACCATTGGGCGGAAGACCGAAATGTCACGCGCATGCCAGCCCGATGGACCTGAACGGATCGATCGCCACATCGTGCAATTCCTATTACACGTACGTATTCAGATCGATTGTCGACAACAACAAATACCACGATCACAAAAAGGGATACCAGGTATGGCGCGATTACGTACTGAGCTTTGGTGTGGGAATTGAAATAGGCACGGATCTCCCGTTTGAAAAACGCGGCAACGTTCCAACGATTGAATATTACGACAAGGTTTTCGGAAAGAACGGATGGAAAGGAATTACATTGGCCGGTGCCGGTCTCGGTATCGGGCAGGCAGAACTGGGCGTTACACCGGTACAGATGTGCAACATCATTTGTTGCATCGCCAACCGGGGATTTTATCATATACCACATTGTATCAAGTCCATTGAAAGCGACACATCATTCGTGAAGAAATGGACCGAGAAACATTACACCAAGGTCACGAACGTGGAATATTATGAAAATGTGGTTGAAGGTATGGCGCTCGTAATGACCGGCGGAACAGGTCGCAGTGTGCAGATCCCCGGAATTGTAGCGTGCGGCAAAACAGGAACGGCGCAGAATCCGCATGGCGATGATCACTCGGTGTTTGTGATGTTTGCACCGAAGGACAATCCGAAAATTGCGATCGCGGTCCTTGTTGAGAATGCCGGTTTTGGGGCGGCGTATGCGGCACCGATCGCGAGTTTGCTTGTTGAACGTTATCTCACCGGCAAAGTCGAGCGCAAAGATATGGAGCAGCGTATGCTCGAGAGCGATCTCATTCACAAAGTACCCGGTAAGAAAACACCCACACACTAGGATGCGCGAAAAAAGCGAGCGGTTATTTTATCATGTCGATTGGTTCATCGTAATCATCTTCATCCTGCTCGTGGTGATGGGATGGTTCAATATCTATTCCGCTGTTTACGATGAACAGAAAAGCGACATCTTAAATTTTAAACGGCTCGAAAGCAAACAGCTGATGTTTGTGATCGTTTCCATCGCGCTCGCGTTTTCTATCCTCGTGATCGACGCCACATTCTTTACAGCAACGGCATTTTATTTATACGGCGGAATCGTTCTGCTCAATATCATCGTGGCATTCGCCGGTGCGGATATCAAAGGAAGCCGCTCGTGGTTCAAGCTGGGCGGATTCAGTTTTCAACCGGCTGAATTCGCGAAATGGGCGACGGCGCTGGCACTGGCGAAGTTTCTCAGTGGATTGAACCGTCCCGACATTAAACGTGCGCTGCCTATTGCACTCGCGATTATCGCCGTGCCCGTGTTCATCATCATCATTCTCCAGAATGAAACCGGTGTGGCGCTTGTTTTCGCTGCGTTGATTTTGTTGCTGTACCGCGAAGGACTGATTGCAGGATGGATTCTTTTGCTGGGACTGGTTTCTGTGCTCGCAACCGTATTGGGGATCAAATATTCATTCCAGATTCACCTGTTGATCCTCGCAGGTTTGCTGGGCGCCGGAATTCTCCGCATATTATTTATCCGGCGCCGGACATGGAAGCAGTTTCTCTGGACAGGTATGTTCCTGATATTTTTCGGGGTCATTATGTTCAGCGCTTCCTATGCGATTTCCAAAATGGCAGATCACCAGGCGGGAAGAATTCGTGTATGGCTTGGACTTCCGGTATCGCGAGAAATTGAAGACCGTTATGGATACAATACCAAGCAGTCTTTGATTGCGATTGGCTCCGGTGGACTGGAAGGCAAAGGTTACCTCGATGGAACACAAACCAAATTTCGTTTTGTACCGGAACAGGAAACCGATTTTATTTTCTGCACAGTGGGTGAGGAGTGGGGTTTCGTCGGTAGTACGGTTGTGCTCCTGCTGTACGCGATGCTGATCATCCGGATCATTATTTTATCGGAACGACAACGATCAGACTTCACGCGCATATATGGTTACGCGGTTGCGGCCATATTTTTGTTCCATCTCCTGGTGAATATCGGGATGACCATTGGTATTTTACCGGTGATTGGAATTCCGCTGCCGTTTTTCAGTTACGGTGGTTCGTCGCTGATCAGCTTTACGATATTGCTGTTCATTTTCGTGAAGCTCGATTCACAGCGGTTGCTGATACTGCGGTAGAAATATTTGCGGGGGAATTAGATTTTACGCAGCGGCACGGCGGAATCGCTTCACGATTCGTAATACTTAGTGTTGTTTTTCCGTTTTTTTTATTTTTTACCACAGGGAACACTGAGTGGATTTCACGGAGTTTCACTGAGTGCTTACCAATATGTGGCCCAGTGACCCTCTGTGAAATTACCTCTGTGTACCTCTGTGGTTATTTTTTTGAATGTAGCAATCGTGAAGCGATTCCGCCGTGTCGCTGTATCGCCGTGTTTATTTTAACGAATCGCGTTTTAGATTTTCCCGCCCCTACGAAAGAGAATTTTTCTTCACCAGCCCCAACGTCACCATCGTCAGTCCACCGGTAAACAAGAGATACACCACAAAAAAACCAACCGGGTGATCGTGAATCGCAACGGGGTCGAATTTGGTTACTTCATCTTCTACTCCGCTGAATGCACCGAACGAGTGAAGGATCCAGAACAATGGAATAATAGTAGCGTGAATAATGAATGACCACGACATAAACCCCGTGAACCTTCTCTTCTTGTGCATGAGTTTCCGGTAGCCGTACCATGTAATGTAAGCGTACAGCGGTGAAAGGCACACCAGGTCGAGCAATGAGAATGGAACGAGGTAAATTTCCATTCTGAAAAGTAAGAAGAATGTTTTTGGCCACAAAGGCACGTTGCTAAGGGTGGAGTGTTTTTTGCCACTAAGGCACTAAGCCAACAGGAAGCACAAAGGCGAACAAGGGAATAATTTTTACCGCGGAGGCGCTGAGACGCGGAGAATTTGTTGCTCAAGCCAGCAATGACCGCGGAGTACCAGCTCCGCGCCTCAGCGGTGAAATTAATACAAACAAAAAAAGCGTCCCACCGGATCGGCAGGACGCTTTAAAATTAATTCTTAGTGAAGCTTAGTGTCTTCGTGCCTTAGTGGCAACTATTAGAAATGCTTCGCGCGATTATCAATGATGTTGGCTTCTTCACGAAGTACATCGCCTGCCGCTCCATCTGCACGGGAAGAAATTCCCTGGATCAAACGGGTCTGCTGACCTTTTACATCAACAAGTGGCTCTGCAGGTGTTACGGTTTCAACAACCACAACGTATACGCCCATTGTTCCTTTGATCGGAGCAGAAACCTGTCCCGGCTTCAGTGTCGCCATTGCAGCAACTACTTCGCCTTCGTAACCTGCACCCTGGATATACGGAGCAGCAAAAGTTACGTTAGCGCCCGGTTGCGCAGTGAGTTTTGAATTCGCTGCCCACACATCAAGTGTTGCACCTTTTACTTTGTTCAGTTCTTCAGTGAACATAGCCGCTTTTTTCTGCTTGCGTACTTCGAGCTGGCACACTTCGCGAACATCTTCAAAAGGTTTGAAACCTTTCTCAACGATCTTCGCCAGCTTGACAACGATGTAACGCTCGCCGCTCTGGAATGGCTGTGAAACCATACCTACTTCAGCCTCTTCAGCATACATCCAACGGATCACTTCTTTCGCATTTTCAATTCCGCTGATGAATTTCGAATTCTCCTGGATCTCTCCGGCTTTCAAAAGATTCATTTGTCCTTTAGTAACTGCCGCGTCGAATGCAGGACCGGTAGTATTTGTTCCGGCGAATTCTGCAGCCTTGTTGTATACTCCACGGATGGTTGTTTCAGAAGCAACAATTTTCTTGTTCACTGCAACTACCTGTACTTTGCGGCTTGGCGCTGTTTTGTCGAGAACCTGGATAACGTGGTAACCGAAATCTGTTTCTGTTACAACTGTTTCGCCTTTTGCGTTGTTGAAGCCTGCGTCTTTGAACGGTTGAACAAACCCGCTTTCTTCAGTGAACCAGCCATAATCACCTTTGTTTCCTGTACCAGGACCGCCATTGTCTTTGGAACCCGGATCGTCTGTAAACTTCACAACGAGATCTTCCATTTTCGAACCACGCTTGATGGCTTTCTGCAAGCTGTCAGCTTTCGCTTTCGCTTGTTCTTTGGTGCGTGTAATATCCGGTGCAGCACTTGCACCGCCTTTGTAAGCGATCAGGATGTGACGCACTTTCACAGAGTCAGCAGAAGTTTTCTGACCAACAACTTTGAACAATGTAACATTTTCTCCCTGGTTGTATGGCCCGAGTACGTCTCCATCAGCTGCTTTCAGGAAAGCACTGTCGGTTCCCACAGGGAATGTGCCTGCACGCAGGTATTGTTTCATGTACATGCCGTCGTCAGACGTAGAAAGCACAAACAACGAATCTTCTTTGGATGTTTTCGCTGCTTTAAACGTCGGGATCATGTTCTCCATGTCCTTACGCTGGTTTGCAATGTCATCAGCCGATGGGAAAATGTCGAATGTTACGTACTCAATTCCGCGCTGCGCATCACGCTGCTTGAACTTGTACTGGTTTGCCTGGTAATAATCCTGCAGTTCCTGGTCGGTTACTGCGATCGTTGAATCACCAATCTCGCTGTAACGTTTCACGATAAACTTGAAATTGTATTTCGTGTTTTCGTCTTTGTATTCGTGTTTCGCCTGTGCAGTGGTTACGTACATCCCCTTACGGATAAGCTGGTTGTATTTCTCACGCATGAGGAATTTGCGCATGTCTTTTTCAATCGCGGCCCACTGTGTTTCCTGTTCCGGCGTCATCTTGTTGACGAAATCACGGATCTTAACACCACTCAGTTGTCCATCAGGACCACTGAACTGCGGAGAGATCATTCCGGTCTGACGATCCTGGAAATACTGGTTCATGTATTGCGAAGGCTGGTTGCCCATCATCTGGTCGGCCAGTTCATCTACGGTGATCGAAAGACCAAGCGCTTCGTATTCCGGTTCGTAAACATGTTTGTCAATCATTTCCTGCCAGACACCTTCCTGGATCTGCTGGGTTTCCTGCTCAGTAAGGTTACGCTCGCCGGCGTACTCCATCACTTTGTTGTTGAACTCTGCAATGCTGATGTCAACACCGTTGATCTCACCCACATCACTTTGTGCAGGACCGCCACCGAGATTCCCCTGGTTGATCAAATCACCCAGTACGAATGCGAGGAGTGCTACGAATACAACACCCACGAGAATACCTACGTGTGAACGGATCCGGGAAAGGATCGTTGTGCTGCCGGAGTCTTTTGTGCCACTGCGAACTGTTTTCGGAGCGGAATTTTCTTTGTTTTCTGAAGCCATAATTTCAATAATTCGGGACGCGAATATACGATATAGAAGGGAATCCCGGAAGGAATCCTTTCTAATGAGTGTTAAATTCTGAAAATCAGGATGTTGCGACTACTTTTTTTGCTCTTCTTCAAGCCGTTTTTTCATCTCTTTTTCGATACGGTTATTGAACATCCGGCGCATGTTCCACATTACGCCGCAGAACAAAGTAATCATCAGGCAGAAAATAGCATTGTCTTTTGCCCCGATGATGAGCATATAAACCGTAGTGATAACCGCAAGGATGGCCAGGACCATCCAGAGCATTTGAGTGATGCGCAAATATTTTTTCATTGTTCAGTTCCGTTATCCTGCAGCATGATGGTGCCGGTGATATCCTTGATTTCGTAATTGGTAAATGTTTCGTCCGACTCCAACCCGTTACCCATAATCACCTGGTCGGCGGTGGTGATTTTCACAAACGCATCGGTGTAAATTTTTCTCCGCTTTCCGTCCCACGTGAGTTTTTCGGTATTGAGCTGGTCGCCTTTGATGTTCACAACAACCACGTCTTTTTTTGCGACCATGATCTGTTCTTTGTCGCGGCGCTCTGCGTAATCCGATTTTAACGAGCTGTTCACTTTTGCACTGTCGTCGTAAAATTCCACGAACACGCCCTGCCGGAAAACAGTTTTGGGATTGATTCCGCCATAGTCTTCAACCAGGGGTGCAGTCATGTGAATTTTCAATCGTGCGGAATCAGAATACATCATGTCCACGTTGTGCGTGGTGAGCAAGGGAAAGCTGTCTTTTTTCGTTACGGCATTCACTTCCTGCGGATCATTTTTGCATGAACCGGCAAATGCTGTAAAAAGCGCAAGGCCATAAAACAACAATCTGCGCATGATGAAGAAATTTAATCGAGCTTGTAACGAATGAACCAACGGTCGTTGATCGTAAGTCCGATTGTGGCGCGAATGAACGATTCTTTGAGAAGTCCGGAATCAGTAGTTCCGCGCTGACCGGCTTCAAAAGTCAGGCTGATACGCGAAATAGGTTCACCCAAACGTGTACGGTACGGAAGCGGAAATGCCATGCCAAAATTCACAGTCATTTCGGTCAGGCGCTGATTGTTCAGTTCGAGGTACGTTTTATACCAGCGGAATCCGAAACGGTATTGCGTAGCGCCCATGAAATTTCCTCTTCCTGCGAGACGCGGCTGGAACTGGAACCCGGTTGTAAAACGCTGACTGTTTTTCAGGCCAATGGAATTGCCCAGGTAGGTATAGTCTTTCCACATCTGCACGGTATAGTCGGCCTGGAACAACCACTTGTAATCTTTCTTCAGTGCAAAACCAAAACCACCCATCATCGGTAAACTTACACGGCCTACGGTTCCCTGTATGTTTGCCACAGTGTCTTTGATCATTTCAATGGTGCCGATCTGTTTGTACGTCTGTGCAAGGAGATCGTATGAAACGTTAATTTCCATTGGCGCGGCGAAAACAGCACCGAACGTAACGCGTACACCGGGCTGCTTGATAAACAGTTTTGCGGTATCAAGCCCGTTTTTGGTTTTGTAGTAATACTCGTTTCCAAACAGTTTTGTGCGTGTTACAGAAGAATCGGGCAATGAGATATACTGCGGATTCAATGTGCGCGGAAAACGGAAATTGTATTGTATTCCTGCAGTCGCGTAAACGTCTTTGAAGGTGGTGTATTTGGTAATCTTGGTATTGAACGTCTGCATCGAATCTGGAAATACATCGCGGCGGATGTTGATCAATGAACCGAAGAGATACGATACATTCACGCCCACAGAAATGTTCGCCAGGTTACTGCGCAATCTCATTTTTGATTTAATCGCGCTCGTGTCGTTGGCTGCACGCAATGCATCGTAATTGTCCGACAAAAGAAACCGTCTCGGCATCCATCCGAACGGACGAACCGCATTCGATAAAAACACCTGGTTGATACCGCCGGAGCCTTCGTATTTGTATTGAACAGAACCAATGTTCTCAATACTATCGCTCACTCCCACGTTATAACCGACGTTGGTATAAGGAACAAGTCCGACTGCAGCGCCCCAGTATTTCGTCACCGGGAAAGCCATTGCAAAATGGCTCAGCGTGGTGCGGTTGAATGTTCCGTAACCAACGGTGTTTTCAACTTTTACCGTGTTGCTCGAAATCCCGATTTCATAATTCATCAACGGATGCGATGTAAGTGAAGCCGGGTTAACGAGGTTGATGTATTGAGGAACCAATGAGTCATTCCGCAAACCAATTCCGCCGCCACCCATGGCATTGTTGATGAGTGAACCGTTGAATTGGAAATCACCCAGTCCGTAACGGGAATACGGAGAAACGGTAGCCAGCACAGACGGGTTCTGCGCCTGCAAACTCAGCACGCAAAAAAGGATGAATACCGTCGTAAGAAATCGCGATTGTATTTTATTGACCAGGGCGGTTTGCCACATTATAATTCAGTATTGTATTTAAGCCTTCTGCTACTAAGTCAGGGCGTGCAAAGATGCCATTTTTCAAGGCTTCTGCCAAAAAACCTCCATCGCCACCCGAAACAATCACTTTGAGCGCCGGATATTGCGTTTTGCACGCTTCAATCATGCCTTTCGTCTCCTGGATCATTCCGTTCCGCGCGCCACTGCGCATGGATGTTTCGGTAGAATTTCCAATCAGTGGGTATTCACCTTCTGCACTCACCATGGGAAGTTTCCCGGTGAATTCATGCATCGCCCGGAGGCGCATGTGAAGACCCGGAGAAATCGCACCACCGCGGAATGTTCCGCTTGAGTCAATGAGGTTGTATGTAATGCAGGTTCCAGCCACTATGACCAAGACGTTACCTTCGCCCGAAAGTTGCCACCCGCCCAAAGCTGCGGCCAACCGATCGGGCCCGAGCGTTTCGCGGGTTACGTATTCCAGCTTCATCGGCATGGGTGTTGATGCACTCAGAAAAATAATGATCTCGCATCGGGCCAGGAAAGCGGTGAACGCAACATCGAGCCGGACTACGGTGCTCACAATGCATGCATCATACGAAGCCGCTGCAATAAACGGTTCCAGCAAACGCCAGTCGTGACCTTCATACGTTTCGTGCTGCGTGATTTTTGAATCAACGAAAACATAAGCCTTCATGCTGTGATTACCGATGTCGATAACGAGGTTGCCGCGCATGGTTCAAAGGTAGGTATATCCATGCTGCACGAAGGAGGAATGTCTTCCCAATAAAAGTGAATGATTACTTTTATTCTATGGCGAAGAAAAAACCGAAACCGCAACGGCCTGCGGCTAAAAAAACAAAAGCTCAAACAGCAAAAGGGCAGAAAGCAAAGGCGCCAAAATCAAAGGTTCAAAAGACCAGAGCACAAAAAACAAAAACACCGGTTGAAAAGAAAAAGACGAATGGTGAAGAGGGGACGATCCGTTTCGAAGGAATCCTGGAGAAACGTAGCAAAATCGGTGGAGGACATTACGTGCGCGTGCCGGTGGAAGTCACGAAGTTTTTCGGAAGCCCAAAAGGCCGCTTGCGTGTTTTAGGAACCATGAACGGCGTTGCTGTCGACCGCGCGTTGATTCCTGATGGTGAAGGCGGTCACGAAATTATTGTGGGCACTGATGTGCGGAAAAAAACAAAATCGGCAGAAGGACAAAAAGTGGTGATTGAAATTTACCGCAACCCCACGCCTGATGATATTGTAATTCCGGAAGAACTGATCGTGGCGATTGAAATGGAGGAAGTTGCGATCCGTCGTTTTGCAAAAATGACACCGGGCATGAAACGCAACATGGCGTACTGGGTGAACAGCGGAAAATTACCGGAGACGCGGGCGAAACGTGCAGTGGAAATTCTGCGGAGGATCATGAATAATGATATGTTCGGAGGAAGAAGGTTGGAATAGTTGCGGGTTAAAAAAAGTTTCGTGTTCCGGGTACACGCATAAAAAAAACCGCCCCGGGGTTCCGAAACGGTCAATGACTTACACAGGCAACACGTTCATGACAACGGATGCCCGAAGAAAAAAAGACGAAAACTATTCAGTTCCCTTTTTGTTCTGCACTTCCACACGCACGTCCTGCGCCAAAGCTTTGAGATCCTGCATTCCTTTGCGGATACGGGTACCGGCAGCTTTGTTTCCTTTCACAAAAAACTTTTCGAAATCGGGTTCGAGGCTTTTCATCAGCTCGAGAATTGCATTGTATTTTTCCATAGCGGTGAATTTTGTAGTGGGTGCAGTTTAAAAATGTTTGTACAATTTATAAAAAAAACCTGCGAATTCAAGTGAATTTATAATATGTCGGGACCCTAATTTGGGGGTAAATGGCTGGAAATCAATTAAAAACAATCTTTTGAACGGGTAACGAACAGGCCACTTAAAACACTCAGAAACGGCTATTTTGCCCGTTTTCGGACCTGAAAAGTCCCAGCGGGCAACCTTCCGGCTCCTTTTCTGACTTATTACTGACAATTGTTTATTCACTAATTGATGATACATGAAAACGAAATCACTGGTTTTTACAATTGCCGTAATTGTGGTTGCGGCGTTAGTATTTTCATTTGTAGCTGACGAAACTCAGACAAAAACCTGATGCTGCGATATAATCTGTATTGAACAGAGCAAGGGTATTTTTATCAAAACAGCGGATTTAATCGATGGGAAATTGGTCAATCTGCATGCTGTGATAAATCCGGAATACAGGTCAATTCACCATTACGCGATGGAGCGTAAAGAACTGCAAGACACGACTAAATAGGGTGGTCGGAAAATCCGGTTGATCGCGTAACGACAATTCCGGCCAAACGATATAAACTAAAAAAGCCCTCATCTCCGGGGGCTTTTCTTGTGGTTCGGGCCGCGAGTGTTTCTTTTTTGGTTCGATTTTTTCAGTGGAAGAAATTGACCAGCACTATTTCGTTTCCGGGCGATAGCAGCTAATCGTAAATCGTCCAATCGGCATGTTGGACACCCCACGCCATTTTTTATGCGCTGTGGTTTTGTTTTCCAGGTGTGCCCGTTTTTGCACTTCAATAAAACAGACAAATTGCTTCCCTGGAACGGTGTAAGCAGTTTGGTGCCCCGCTGCTTAATGTTTATTTTGAACTTCTGTTCGGCTTCGCAGTCCGCACACCATTTGCCGTTGCGCACATCCCTGGGAAGAGCCTCAAATACGTGTCCTGATTTGCATTTCCATTGCAAAACGGATTTAGCGTCTTTGTATTCTTTTGAAAGCAGTGTGCCACCATACTTGCGCGCAGAACGTTTTATCTGGTCGAAATCCAAGCGTAGTGTTTTGCTGAAACATTTACGACACCATGAACCTTTGCCGACAACAGAGTAAACGCTTGCTTTCCATGTATGCCCTTCGCTACATTGCCAAAGCAACGGTTTTACATAGTTCCCGTACACAGGGGAAAGCATCTTACCGCCACGGCTGGCTGCATACTTCTGTAATTCTTCTGCTGTATGCTTTCTTCTCCGCTGGTGAACAATGGCGGTATTGCATTTATAACACCAATGCCCCCGTTTAATTGTTTGGGGGAACGATTTCCAGATATGCCCTTCGCTGCACTGAAAGATCAGCTTCGTTTTGTCGTTTACATGTTTCTCTGAAAGACATTTGCCCCCATGCTCCTTTGCGATTCTTGCTATTTGCTTTAGATCGTCTTTGCACTTTTCTTCCCGGTTGCAGAATTTGCACCAATGTCCCTCCGTGATAAATCTTGCCTGCGCCGTCCATTTATGCCCTTTGGCACATTGCCACGTCAGAACACTCTGATAGCTTTTATATTTACCGGACAGGCAGCGTCCTCCTTTCTTGCGGGCAATTTCCTTCACCCGGTCAAGCTCCTCTTGTTTTTGCTTATCAATGATGCATTGACGGCAGCCATAGCCATGCAGAATGCCCATTGGTTTCATGGCTAACTTATGACCGTTATCACATTCCAGTTTAAGTTTGGTTTCCCAATTGATAAATTTTTCTGAAAGACAAGTCCAGCCTTTTGCTTCTACAATTCCTTTGAACTTTTCATAATGTTGCAGCTTAATATCTTCTTTTTTGCATTGGCTGCACCACCATCCTGCATTAACATTAGAGTATGGGCTGTCCCAGGTATGCCCTCGCTTGCACATCCATTTTAGCGGAATAGAATTGCTGGTATACTCTTTACTTAGGCATTTACCATCGTACCGCCGGGCTACGTTTTGAATATCGGAGAGTGAAAGGCGTGTGGTCATGGCGACATCCGATTTAATAGAGCCGACTAGCATCGAGTCCCAATGGGGTAATAACTTGTGCTTTTAATCTAACAAAGTAATCATAATCTCCCTGGAAGGGGATAACACAACGATTTTCGGTAGTGTCCCAGTTTGAAATCAGTTAAGATTTGTGACATGGAAACGGTTAAAACCGTTGAGCTGGTTTTACCGGGTTCATTGCCGGGGGCTTAACCCCCGGCAATGAACAGTCCTAAACATTCAACCGCTTAAGCGGTTTTCAAAAATCCCCAATGGCCAAACTGAGACACTACCCGATTTTCAATGGATTTGTTATATGGTCAAACACGGTGACACATTGCGGCCTTGAAAGTGATTATGGATGTTCACCCATATCTTGAGAAGTGTCTCACTTTGACGATCTTAGGTCTATGAGACAAATGTATTGTTTTGTACTTGCCCAGGACTCAACGTTCCATGATATTGGGAGCAGGGCATTCATGAATCCCAGGTTGGTTCTGAGATAGGCCTAAGGCAGGATTCGGGCAGCGTATTCACTATTCGCCGAACTTTAAAAATTTAGCGTAATTAATTGATATAAAGCACAAAACCCGCGAATTTTCGCGGGTTTTGTTGTGGTTCGGGCCGGAATCAATACACCCTTTTCTTTGTTTTACATTTTTGATCATTAATTGCTCTGTAAGCCTTGTTAATAAAGGGTTTCAGCGGGTGTGGTGCTTTTATATTGACAATGACATGTCCATTGGAAAATCCAAAAAGTGTATGTAAATTAGTATGTAATCATTTATACCACTAGCGCATGGCCCAAGTCAAATTTTATCTTGAGAAACGCAAGGACAAGCATACAGGTGAGATCATCGAAAAAAATGTTCCCATTTTTTTGTTCTACTCTATCGGTAACGGTCAGCGCCTTCAACATTACACTGGTCTTCGCACGGCCAAAGCAAAATGGGACGATAAGAAAATGCAGATCAGAGGCAACAGTCTTGAGGCGCGGGATGTGAACGAGGAACTTCAGCGTCAGCGTTATCTGGTTGAAGATGCACATCGCAGAGCGCGGGCGAATGATGTTCTGGTGAGCATTCCTTTTTTCAAGGATGTACTTTCAGGTCAAGATGTAAACATGGGAAAAAGCCGTAAGGAGTTTATTGAAGCATCGGCAGCGTATGTGAAGGAACTGGAGCTGACCCGAAAACCGAATACGATCAAGGCAGTACGTTCGTCGCTCAAGCACTTTGTGGATTTCACTGCTGAGATAAAATTGCCTCTCACGTTCGAGGGCATTAACATGGACTTTTACAATCGCTTCCTGGATTGGTGCTTTAATACGCGTGGCTACCATAATAATCATACGGGCAAGCTGATCAAAGATCTCAAGGCATTTATGGGATGGGCTACGGATAACGGCCACAACACGAACATGGATTTTCGAAAAAAGAGCTTCAAGCGGATGGGCGAAGACACGGAGATCATTTTCCTGAAGTACGCCGAACTGATGAGGTTGTATGCACTCAAAATACCTTCCGAATCTCAACGACACACCCGCGATGTATTCTGCTTCGGTTGTTTTACAGGATTGCGTTTTTCGGATATCAAGAACCTGCGTCCGGAAAACGTTCACGACGATATGCTGATCTATCGCGTTGTCAAAACAGGGGAGAACAATATGGTTCCACTCAACCAGTACAGCAAGGAAATTCTGGAACGGAATGTAGGCGGCGAGTATTGTCTTCCGGTGATTTCACAACAAAAGACCAATGATTACCTGAAAGAGCTTCTGAAGTCTGCAAAGTTCGACCGCAAGGTGCAGATCACTCATTTCAAAGGCGCAAAACGAATTAGTGAATCGCACCCGTTACATGACGTGGTTACATTCCATGTGAGCAAGAAAACATTCATGACCAACTTCCTGGCGAAAGGTGGAAGTTTGCATACGGCGATGGCAATTACCGGGAACAAGAGTTTCAAAACGGCGAAGCGATATTTTCAGGTGGTGGATTCGCTGAAGCAGGAGGAGATGAAGAGGGTGTTTGGGTAGAAATTGCTCGATAATAATTACCAAGGCTGTTTTTGTTAAGTTTATAGTCAGGCAGAATGCCTTTACAGTCAAATGAAGGATAATTAAGGATTATCAACCCAATGGATCGCGAAGAGACAATTTCACAGATTCAGCAGAGACTTAAACGTTTTGATTCCGATGCTCCCAAGATCGCCATGCTTCTTGTTGTCACATTGCAGAGTGAGGATCTCTCAGAGGACTATGAGCAATTCTCGGTTAATACAACATATACCTCAGACCAGGAACTCGACGAAATGCTGACAGCACTTCGGAGGTTTGTACCATACACAGATGTATCTTTTGGAGAACATAATTTTATCCAAAAAATTGAGCGCGGTGAATTTGAGAATCTCGCCAGTTTTCAAAAAGTAGTCTATAGTGAAAGTTCGGCAGGTTTGTCGCGTTCAGCCTCTGCCTTAGCGCCTGCATTATGTGAGCTCTATAATTTCAGTTATTGTTCCAATGACATCTTTACCAACGCCTTATTAGATAACAAGATGGCGGCTTGGGGCATTTTGAGATCTGCGGGAATCAAATTACCCGAAACATGGTTTTATCATCATACATTCGGATGGATGGGAGAGAGACCTGACAATATTGTAGGGCGTCTCATATGTAAACCTGCGTACGGATGCGCGAGCATGGGTATAGATAAAAATGCCATTTCTGAATTAAACGAAACATACCTTCACCACGTACATTCATTATCAAGAAATTTCGACCAGCCCATGATGATACAAAGACTCATCGAGGGTTATGAGGTTGAGGTACCAGTTTTTGACCTGTCATCGGGATTTGCACCAGGCGTTTCGGGAATTTCAATGCACGGCAAGGAAGAACTTGGGGATGTGGTTCTATCTTACGATACAGTATTTGCAGACGGCTTTGACTTGTACAACTTTGACGAGTTCAATGAAGAAATATCTCGGCGACTCAAATCTATTTCCAAATTTGCGTATAAACACATGCAGTTGAAAGGCCCTGTTCGTTTTGATTTTCGTGTGGAGAAATCCGGCGAATGTTACCTGATGGACTACAACAACACCCCACACTTGGGAACACAACATTCCTTTGCTTTTGTGATTCAAAGCTTGGGCTTTAGTTATCAGGACATGCTGAAACTCATCATTTACCCTGCTGTTTTTAAGGATTGATCTACGATGAAGTCCAGAGCTGAACATCCGTGAGTAAGTAACCAAACTTGAACCTATCCCACGCTTTACTTTCGAAAATAGGCTGGCGATCTTCAAAGAATCTTCGTACTTCATTGTACGAACGAATGTTCGTCTGTTCAAGCATTTCTTTCATGATCTGAAAGTGTTTTACGTAATACTTTCTGAGAAAAAATGAAACGTTCTGTGCCCTTTCATCTAGTCCTGAAAAGTGACTTTTGGCATCCTCCGCATTACCACTCAAAAAGGTTACTAAAGCGTAGTTACTCCAGTAGTAATAACAGTAGTAATTGTCGTCGTCCTCCTTGTGCGGTATGTATGACCCTGCATCAAGAACTTTCTTGGCTTGCTTCACCTGATTGTCTAGCAAAAGAAACCCGGCGTAATTAATGTCGAATAGTATTTTGTTCTCTTCCACATAGGTAGCATCATAGATTTCCTTATAACCTTTAATAATAGAAGGTAGATTATTCATGTCTCGAAACATCTGTGCCAAGTAGTAATTGCTCAGGGGTGTTTCAACTCCAGGAAATCTTACCGCATTATATTCTTTGGCCAATTCAATTGCTTCCAGTGCAAATTGAATTGCTTTTCCCATATCATTTACTAGAATACTGTTACTGGAAAGGTTTGTTCGAGCAATAAACAAGTCAATTACTCTATGATATTGCTCATTGGAAACTTCTTTGGAAAGCCACTTTTCCGTTTGCAGCATTTTCTTGTGCGCGATCTCGGGAGTATATATGACCTCAGAGAAAAGGTTTAATTTTTCCAAAATCGACCGGGCATGAACATCAAATGCCAGGCGCGAAGAGAAATACTTTACTATTTCTGCTTCAGTCTTCTTAGCAAAATCGATAAGACCAAGTTCGGATGCAGTAATAATTCTCAATTGCATAAGGCGATACCATACTTCTGGTTCCTCCTCTCGTATTTCCTCCCAGTGTGAAATAATATCTAAGGCCTCTTCCTTTGGAGCATTGGAAATCTTCTTTGCCAAATTTTCGCACTTTAGAAAATTCTTTTCCGCCAATAATTCCTTTGGCAACGAATTTGAAATTTGCTCTATTTCTAATAGTGTATCATCAATCTCACCTTTAAACGAATACTCGTAGCAAATTTTAAACTGATCCAGCGCTTCGACAATACCTGATCCGTACTCTGAGTTGGTTATTTCGTTTTGAATAACACCTGCTTCAACAAAAGCCCCTTCTCTTAACTTCTGAACGCAAGCCAATCCCCAAAAGACATCAGCTTTATCATCATTGTGCGCCAAACGCTCAACCAGTGCTCGTCTCGCGTAATTCGAGGGAGTAAGTTTTTTTATGCATGCACTCAGTTTATCGTAAAATGATGCTTTAGGTTTGTTTTGAAATGAGTCGATGTAATCCTTGATGATCGGATGTGAAAAATGGATGTAGTTGTTCTTGACAACAAGTAGGTTCATCTGTACGGCTTGCTGGATAAGATCACGTACTCCCTCTTGTTCTTCCAACAGGCATAGCATTTCATAAGTTGTACTCGGCTTGCCCGATTTTACGAGAGCATGAAGTAAATTCTTCAAAGGGTCATACTGATCTTTTTGTTTTCTCAGTCGCGAATCGACCACGCTGCGCAACGCCGCCCCATCATTTTGAACCAAGTTAATTTTACTCGTCTCCTTGAAATGCTCAGCAACCAACTTAACTAGACTTAAATGCCCACCTGTGCAAGAGTTGACAAGTTGCAACTGTTCTGGTGAAATTTTCCTGCCGGACCAGAAATGAACCAGACTATAAATTTGTTCCGACTGCAATGCAGGCAATTCAATTTCATGAGCGACATTTCCGACTATAAAATCGTGTAGCTGGGCCTCTGAGTTGGAGATCAGCAACAATGAAATATTGAACTCCTCCTTAAGGTGCATGAAACCAGACTTCAGTTCTGAAATGAAAGTGACTGTACTATCATCGAATGCCTCGAAGTCGTCACAAACAATCAGAACCTTCTTGTACTTCCGATGAAGTGCCAGCAGATGTAAAGCGAAGTCCAAGTGGCTTTTAAAAGGAGATAAGTCCTGAATTGTTTTCTTGTGTCCCTTAAAATCATAATCTTTTACCAGTAGCTGAACTTCTTTGCCGACATACGGAATTCTTCCTGTCAATTCCTTTGCAACACCTAACGCCTTATTTCGAATCTTATCTTTCTTTTCTACGAACTGTTTTAAAGGATAAAACGCCTCGCCCGTCCTCGAACCATCTCCGGACAGATTGATGCAGCAATAATCCGAATTGAGAATCTTTTCGATTAGATTGGATGCGATCCAGCTTTTTCCCCTACCATCAGGACCCTTTAAGCGAATTATAGAACTTTCCTCCCTTTTGAGGAGTTGCTCAATCTCGTCCAATATCTTATCCGATCCAACAATGGATGTAATTGTCATAAGATAATCCTTAATTATCCTTCATTTATTGACTGTAGGGGGGACTGAAATAAAAAGGTTTGCGCTGCCCGAATAGGGCGGATTAGTGAGCATTTTTATACCTAAAAACTTTATGAACACCATCCATGAGGCTGCCAAGGCATTTTTGTTTCACTGTACCTATGAGAAAAAATTAAGCCCTAAGACAATTAAGGCGTATGAATTAGACTGTCGTCAATTTCTAAGTTTTACAATCAAAAAAAAGCTTCCGCAGAAGCTGTCAGAAATTGATAAGCACATTGTGAAAGCTTATCTACAGGAATTACAGGATGCGAAGCCCAAGACATTGCGACGTAAAATCGCGACGTTGAAGGCCATGTTCAATTTCCTGGAGTTCGAGGATGAAATTGTAGTGAATCCATTTCGTAAGATGAAAATTCAGATCAAGGAGCCAAGGATGCTTCCGAAGGTAATGACATTGCCAGAAGTGAACCGAATACTCAGCCACGCTCAAAACGAAGTGGAGAGGACAGCTTCTGATTTCCATTCACTGTGCCACAAAGAACGGGTACGCAATAGGGCTGTCCTGGAGCTGATGTTTGCCAGCGGTATGCGCGTATCTGAGGTATGTGGGTTGCGTCCCGAAGATATTGATTTGAAATCCGGCTTGGTCCGTATAATGGGTAAGGGCAGCCGACAGCGTATTGTTCAGATATGCCACGAGGATGTGCTCAATTCGCTTAAGAAGTATGAGATAATTACTTCAAAAATCAGTAAGAGGAAGGGTTACTTCTTTCTCAATCGCCGTCGCGCCAAACTTTCCGAACAATCCATACGAATAATGGTCTCCAAATACTCCGGGAAAGCGGGAATTGAGAAGCATATTACTCCTCACACCTTTCGACATTCGTTTGCTACTCTATTGTTGGAGCAAGATGTAGACATCAAATACATTCAGCAATTCCTGGGGCATAGCTCGATCAACACGACGCAGATCTATACGCATGTGAATTCGAACAAGCAAAAGGAGATTATGAGTACTAAGCATCCGAGGTTGAGCATGGTGTTGTAGCATGAATGAAGGATAACTAAATATTATCCATTGATATATGCCAACGCCGTCACAGTCTGTTTATGAATTGCGGAGGATTAAGAATTCGACGGACAGAAGCCTTAGAGAGGCTTTGAAAATTTATTTTCAGAATGTTGATCCATTAATTAGAACCAACACGAACGAGATTATTCATTGGCTAGATCGCTACAACGAGAAATTTCAGGATCGTTTTTACATAGTTGCTTTACATCTTAACGATTCAATGATAGGGTATGGACAGTTTACTTATTTCAAGGAGGAAAAACTTGTCTTTATAGACTACATGGCAATTGAAAAAAACAGTAGAAAAAATAATACGTTTTATGAATTTGTTGATAAAGTGAAGGACTTCTTTATAAACGAAGATGTTGAGTATAACTACATTGTTACAGAAGTCGGATATTATAAGGATGGTAAAGAGCTAACTGAAGTTGGCCGAAACTTGATACGCCTTCTTAAAATGACAGGATTCGGCGTAATCAAAATGAATTACTTTCAGCCGATGTTGGGTAAAAAAAATTATGAAACAGAGATAGGCGGTGTGCTTATGATATATACAGAAAACGGCTCGAAAACACTTAAATTGGAAACCTTCCTTCAAATAATTGATACAATATATTATAAGAACTATAAGAGATGGTATGACGACTTTTTAAATGAGCAAGAACAGTTGGAATACGGCTCCCGCTTATTAGAGTTACGAGAAAGGATCAGACTTTTTGCAAAAAAGAAACCAGAAATTGAAATCAATGGATATGTTCACCTAACACCAGTTAATTTAGCCCCTACTCCTTCATCAAATTACATTCGACTAGCCAAGGTGCTTAGCGTCTTTATCATATTTACTATTTTGTCGGTTGGAATTGGAGGTCTCGTTTTATGGCTCAGAAAGAAGTACAATATTGACGGAAGCTATATTTCATTTATTTCTGTATGTTCGTTGGTAATAATTATTTTTATCTCTAGAGTATTTTATAAAAATAAGAACGAATCCATTTCCGGAGTAATCGAAAAGATATTTAACATTTTTAATTAGGCCATTTTTTTACAGAGGATAATAGTGTTTGAGGCCTGGCTCCGAACGAAAGGTATGTTCCGAAAGACCATGTCTAGTTCAAAGACTCTTCTCAATTTACGTTCATTCTTCTGATTTTCTTTTTGACGCGAAAAAAAGTAGTGGAACTTATGTGTTTTAATTATTTCAAATTTATTTAATGCAAGTAGTTCATTTATCCAGCTATCTGAATAATGCCATTCCTTTTGTTTATTATAGACGGCATTGGTAAAGACAGCCATTCTATTGAAATCTTTTTTTAAAAGAAACTCCAAAGCGTTGCTGTTTTTAAAATTGAATACAAACAATCCTTGGGGCCGAAGAATTTTCTGAAATGCTTCAAATACTATCATTGGATCAAATCTATTTATGAGATTTCTATCGCAAATAATAATATCATACGCTTCACTTGTACTATTAGTCAATAAATTCGATAAAGCTATATAGTCAATATTGCTCCCTGCAAGGCCTAAAGATTTTCGCGTAGATGTAATGTTTAAGATGAGGCTTGACTCATTGACAATCGGTGTTAGGTACCTTTCGATAAAACCCTGAATAGTGGCGTCTGTTTTTCTTCGCCATTTATCTCTTTTCTTCAGAACTCGACCTCTATTACTGTTTTCATTTTCCCGAAGAGTATTATATTTGGTTAGGCTCATGACGATAATATTTAGTTATCTACCATCAAAAAGATGGTGATATAGCGAGAAAGTTAATAAAAACTGAGCTGTAATGAAAAAATGGACGAATTTTTTTGTGGCAGCTCTGATGGTTATCCTATTACTCAGTTTACGCCTAAGTCACATCCTTGGAGCAGCGATAAACTTATAGGGCATATTAATATAAATAACATTACACTATCAACCGAGACAATTAGTCAATTTCAAAATGTATTTTGGGATTACTTATGTTCGGAATATGATGCCGATAATTTCTGCTTGTTTCTAGACACATACAATGGATATCTGTCTTCTGACTTTAAAGCATTTGAATATGTTTGGAGACGTGATGAGTATAACCATTATCTTGGGTTTAGGCATATATACTCAACTTTTTATCGGTTACCGTATCATGAGATTGATGCCAAATTAAAACAACGTCACGTAGATTTCAATCCAATATTGCCAATGCTCAGTGATGAGTTTAAAATTTGTTTGATGCTAGCTTATGATGAGATAGCTACAACGAAATCATATGCAGCAGATTATTCTTTTTATGAGTCATTTGGGCCAAAAGAACTTTTGAAGTGGATAAAACTAGTCACTAGGGACGAAGCGTATCATTTCAACAATTGCATGGAACTTATAAGAAAAAACCACTTTCATCGAATAGCAGAGATACCAGATTTAGTCGATCAATTTGTAAACTGGGACTTGGACCGAAATGAATACGTAGGTACGTTTATTCTTGACCATAATAACTATGGTATTGATTTTCTTCAATCGTGTGCAAACATTATGAAAAGATATTTTGTGAGATGAAGACCTCCTCAAATCTTCACATTTTATGGCATCGCATCCCACAAAGTATTTCTTGTTGCTGCCGGTTTTACAGGTTTGATTTCATTAGCACATGCAGTTTCTACGGCAATTGAAACAGGGTGCTTTGATCTCATTTAGGAATTATTATCATTTAAGCATCGCACCACGCGGGTTTGAGTACAACATTTTTCTACTTGCCCCGTATTAGTGTAAATACCCCTTTTGTTGTCCAGTGTGAACCCCAATCAACTCCATATCGGTTTCGTGTCCCAATTTCAGCGCATTCTTGGCGAGACCGTGACTAACCGCGCCGAACTCTCCCTCGAAGAAAAGATCGCTTGCATCGAAGCCCTCCAGGAGATACTGCAACTCCATATGGAGAATCCTGAAGAAGCGGTCGATTATAAATTGATTGGGAACATCATTACTGAAAAAATTGTTAAACCGCTTCGTTCTAAGGCAACGCCGATTCATAATTCAAAGCTCTGGCAGTACTTCGAACCGGGTTCTCAGCAGTACCTTAATTACCTTGCAAGTCAAACAGGCCGCACGTCATTTACCGACGAAGATGACCTGACTCCGGAACAGCACACAAACTTTCTTAGTCAGGCATTTAATCAGCTTAGCCTGTCGCATACACAACTATATTTAACCTCTCCAACACCGGAATCTGATGACTTACTGAACAGCAGTGCAGAGAAGTCAAACGGCAAAGATTTCACTCTGCGCCGTCAGGTGCTGGTAATGCATTATCTCGACAAGCTTTTCAACATTTCCAATGGCTCCGACCGAACGCACTACGCGCACCTGATCGAATTGCTCACCGGCAAAAACTACAAGAATATCTACGATTATGTACGTGAACCTTTTCCGGATAAGATCAGTTCGCGGCTCGTGGACGATCTTAAGTACATCCGTGAATACTTTGTAAAGCTCCGGCTTGATCAAATAACTGCTTTGATAGACAAGGATATACAATTGCACAAATAGATTTGTAGTCACTCCATTTCCCCACTATACGGCTGTTTTCGGGATAGAAGGTATATAACCAATACTTCTATCCTATGGATAATCCCGATGAAAAACCATTGTATGCGCTTACCGTCAGCGAGTTCAGATCCCTGACGCGGCAGATTGTGCTCGATACGCTGAACGAACACATCGCATCAACTTCCTCTCTTACTGTCAAGCCCGTTGATGAAGTAAAGGAGGGTACGCACTATACAATCAAAGAGCTGACGAAGTTTCTGCGGTGTTCACGTATGAGCATACACAACTACAAGAAGCTCGGCCTGCCCTTTTACCGGTTGGGGCGGAAGATCCTTTTTAAGAAAAACGAGGTAATGGATTTCATGCGCAAATGCCTGGGGCGTGATGTAACCCGAAGCCAAAAGACTGTATAGATAAACCTTAAAACCCATTACCATGAAATCCGATCAGTATAACCGTTATGAAAAACTTGAAAAGCACTTTGGAAAATTAAGACAGCCAAAGCGCAATCAGATCATTGAATGTGTTTTGCCCGGTAACGCCGTTGTCTACCTTTTCGAACGGGCTACCGCTTTGCAGATTGAACTGCTGGTGGAGAAGCGTGACAAAGGAGATTATGTGGTTATCGAAATAGAAGAAGACAATAAGCGGGTTTACATTTTCCAACTTCTTCTGGATGCACTTCGCAACCGTTTTCAGAAGAGCATAACCTCAATATTTTTGAAAGAGGAACAGAATCGTGAGATCAACGATTTGTTTGCCATGTTGACAGCACATTGACTGAGTTACTTATTTTGACCGCGCAAAGTCGTTTTCGCAGAAAGTATCTCAGAAAGAAAACTGTTTTCTCAGAAAGTAACACAGAAAACTTCGGAGATATGAGAATGGAACGCAGAAGAAACGGGGATTTCAAAGAAATGAATACAGAACAACGCAGAACTGTGGCATTGTTTTGATCATTCACAAGCGTTAATCGCATCTAAAAACACAAGATCATGTTATCTCAGCAACAAATCGATCAGTTCCAGGCCCTATTCAGCCTGAACTCGGCACAAGTCAAAGTGTTTCTTGAGCAGAAACAACAGGAAATAGAAACTCAAACCGGGATAAAACCTTCCATGCAGGAACTTTTTAACGAGGTGCGTGAAAGGATCGATGAAGAATTAGGTTTCGTGCCTCGGAAGAAAAATCCGCTTTTCCGTACAGGGTTGCCCGGTATTAGAATGGATGAGGTACTTGGACTCTTCATTCCCGATTTACCATTGCTTTCCCGCATTCCCAACTGGTATGTAGGATATTTCCCGGGCGAAATGATTGAAAAGGAACGTACAGATCTTATTAAACTCTATTGCGATCCACGTTTTCAGAGGCTCAGTTATTCGTTCATGGGGCGCATGTCGATCATCGCAGCGAATGAAGGCATGACCGAAGAACAACTCCGCGAGAAAGTGGGCTTGCCGTCTGACCTTTTCTTCCTGGCCGATTTTTGTCACAGTACTGAAGCAAACAGGGTTCAGCAGGAGGAAGTTTTAGCAAAGTTGGAGGAACTATATGATGAAAAATACGGTATAGGTTGGATTGCGTGTAACGAACCACCCACTGGAAAGGCTCTTCAGCAGTTGAAGTGGTTCAGTGCTGTGGCGTCTTGTGAACTTTGGTGGAAAGGCGCACGACAAACCATCGCATTGGAGCACCGCATTCCCGAACTCAATAGCTATCACTACGGACCGATAGAGAAGAAAATGAACTGGATGTATAGCCTGCCGAAGTTCAAGAAGTTGTCCTCTACGATTCATGGCCGCATGGACATTATTTGCCGCATCGAATTGATGAGCAGGGAGCAAATGGCCGAAGAGTTAAACCTGGAACTCGATGAACTCGACCGACCCGAGCAGCACGGCGAGCGTATCATACAGCATCTTATCGGACGTTTTGGTGATGATTACGGGGCGATCTGGTTGGCGTTGGGATTGTATGGCCTTGAACGCGCATTTGCCTGGCAAACGTTCAAGGACGATCATGCATTTCTGCGCCGGGTGCCTGCGCTGTTCCGGAAGGCTGGCCGCTCCTACATTTCCTATGCTGCCAGCCTTGGAGAATTATCCGGTACAGGTAAAGACGAACGCGAATGTAAAAACTGCGGTGGGCCGGTAAAGGGTAGGATTGACAAACAATTCTGCTGTGGCGCTTGTCAGCGGATTTATCACTACCGGATGCAAAACCAAAGTGAGTTGAATGGTGTTGAGAAAAATGAAAATGATGAGCCGGAAACAGAAAAGTCCAAAGAGAAATCAGCGTTCGCGGAATTCCTGGAAGGGCCGTTTGGACAAATTGCAGCCGGAGCGATCAAGGTTTTTGTGGATAGGGGAGTCAATAAGTTGGGTGATCAGTTATTTGGGGTGGAGCAGCAAACTGAGAAGAAAGCAGAAAGTACCATGCAGAATACCGGCGAGAAAAAGGAATAAGGTGGAGTCGTTGCAGAACTATTTTTTATTAGCGGTCTTAGAATGGAGCTTGCCCCGTTGCATTTGCCTGAGTGAAACCATTGCAGGTTTGTGATTTCAGGATTGAACCTGAATATACAAACAGTAAGGAAAGAACCATTCTGAAACTCATGACAGACGGTTGTTTATTCTTTAATCACTTTCCGGTAAATAATATCCTGGACCGACTCAATGCGCACAAAATATAAACCCACAGGATAATTCGCCATGTCAAAGGTCGTGTTGTTTCCTGTTACGTTTTTTTCTTCCATTACACGACCCAAAGCATCAGTAAGAACAACTTTCTCCGGTGAATAGCCCTGACTCCAACTCACGGTAATTTTATCTGACGCTGGGTTAGGAAAAACATTTACTTCAGGATTATAGCCCGGATCTTCTACTGTAAGCGTACTATCGCTCCAAAAGCTTTCCACAAATAATCCTGCATCATAGTTTCCATCAACAGCATCAGCCACAGATAAGGAAATGTAATACGGTTGACCAGGCACAACGGGAACGTGTTTTTCGATGCGCACCGTACCTGCCCGGTAACTAAAATTGGCTGCAGGAATTACCCAATACTCAAGAAGATATGGCTGCCAGACAAACGAGTTTACATTCATAACTGAAATGGCACTTGGTCCTCCAACCACGCGACTTAACCTTAAAGTATCATACTGCCCACTCGAAGGATTTGGCCCTGTAATGTGAATGCCACAGGCGTCATTTACAAAGCGAGTGTAATCTTCTGACGCAAAACAGAAACTGAGGTTCAACGTATCTCCGACCGGAACAATGGTAAAACTGATTCTGGTATAATCAAAAGTTGCCGCAGAGTCTACATCAATTAATTCACTCCAACCAATGGTGTTATTGTGGAACAGAACTGTGTCGGCAAGAATGCTATCACAATGTCCAGAAATCTGTAAAACATTGCCTGACGTTAACGCTAATCCATTTGACATCGGCAATTCAGAATTACCCTGGAATAATCCGTAAGAGATAGTATCGGCAAAAATCTGAACGTTAGAAATCTGCACGCCACTTCCCTGCAACTGATTGACAATTTGCACTGCGTTTGGATTCGGAGTAATACTTATCTGAGCGAATGAATGAGAGAAAATTCCTCCTACAAGAAAAAGTGTAAAAATGCACTTCATGTGATTATGGTTAGCCAAATAAAAGATACGGAATCTTCCGCTATCTCTGTATAACAACGAATTTCCCTGTGAATTTGCGGGTATCGGCTAACTCAATCTCATAACTGTATATCGCTGGACTGAGATGGACCAGAGTCAGATCATTGTTGTAATTCTCACTTGAGTATATCAAACGTCCGCGAATGTCGAACAATTTTAGTCGAGTATTGGGCTGTAAACTATCAATGTGAAACGTTTGATCACTCGTGAATAATGTCGGGACGTGAAAAGGAAATGTTTGAGGCGGCTCTATACCTTGAACATTAAGAGTTACCGAATCCATCACCTCGCTAAGACAAAGAACGTCACAAGAAGGACAGCTCACAGTAAGAGCGTAAGTAGTAGTTGAATCTGGGTGTGCTGTTGTTGTGAGGCTGTAAGGATCGTCTAGTCCTGAATGTGGAATCCATTCAAATTGCATCCCAGGCCAGAATTCTGAAATCGTTGCTGAAAGTGTAACTGTGTCTCCGTTGACAATAGCAATATCAACACCAGCATTTACTTCTGGTAACATGATTACAGACACATCATCTACGTAATAATAGGGCACACCGGGGCCACATAACTCAACACTATGTAGTCTATTGTAAGTTGTGTCCCAAAAATTTCCAATGGTCATAAATCGTTCGCCACCTGCAGCAGTAAATGTCATTGAAACCGGATGCCAATTAAGTGAGTCGGTGATGATGTTGGTTGAGTCATTAACCGCTTGAGGAAGAACATTGATCGGATACGCCGGCCAGGAAATATACTGGCATGTATCGGTCGAAAAATATGCACCCATTGCAGAAGTGGCCAGACAAAATGTAGGCTCCCCGCCGAACGTCAGATAAAATGTGACGCAATATTTTCTTTCTGCCAAACAACTATCAATTAATTCTACTTCCATGTATTCATGTCCGTAGTTATCTGTGGTCAGCATGAACGGTGCGAACCCTGCATAACCACTACCGGTACGGGGTAACTGGTATCCTGCAAAATTTGCAGGAACCCCCGCTGTACTATTACCACATGTATGAAAAAAATCTGTGCTCCCCCACCACGTTACACTTGGATTATTGGGTTGAAACCACGGGATCGCATTTTCCACATCGTTCGAGCTGTTGGGGCAAGTATCATACAATTCAAAACTTGGATTAGGCACAAGATTGGTCTGTCCGCTTAAACGAACGCATATCAAGGTAAGTATGGTGAGAACCGAGATCCGCATAGCAGAAGCGCCTTCCGTAAATATACGAAAGGCGCTTCAAGGTGTTATTTATTTAGAACGAGTTTGCCAGTTTGCCTGGTTTCACCGAGAACAACAGTTTTGTATAAGTAAACACCAGAAGGCATTTCAGATAAGTTCAGTTCCACTTGATCAAAGCCTTCGTTAAGTGGTTTCTGCATTACCTGGCGACCATACACATCGGTTAGAACTAAATAACCACTTTCGCCGTTCGTCAATGTGATTTCATAAATAGCCGATTGTACAGTGGGGTTAGGGTATAAATAACCCGTACTGGAACCACTAAGTGTATCGCCAGACGTCGTCCGGGCAGAAGATTCACTATTCAAATCATCAATATCCAGGTCCAGCATCACTCGCGCATCGTATACCGCAGTTCCACCAAAAGTGACATTCTGTGTAGCAATGGAGTATAAGGAAGCACTGTCTTCAGGAGTGAAGGAGTACACACCGATACCCCACGATCTGAGATAAATTTCCAAAATGATTTTGTGATTCAAATCAGGGTTGCCAGTAGGAACAATTCCATCCTTCGCCAGAGCTGCCGCGGTTGTATCACCTTCCGATGCTTTGTTATACGCTTCATTAATGAGCCCAACATTGCTTTCCGCCTGTTCATTAAAGAATTGGGTCAGCGTTGTGTCATACTCCGTACCCATTGCCATTAGAGATGGATTATCGCTCAGTTGAGCAAACAGAGATTGGTCAGTGACAAATTTAGCACCGTCCGCCAACGTATCGTATTGTAAGTCGCCATCAATCATCGCAGCCAGATCTGCCTGAGTGCGACATGTAGGACAAGGCTGCACACAGAGTGATGGCGCATTGGACAATGGCCCTGTAAATGTAAAGTAGCCTAACAACGGATAATGCGTACTCAATGGCGGGAAGTATGTGCTCGTATTACTTCTGTAGTACCATGTATTACTAGGAGAATTATCAGCCCAAATGGATTTGTACACCGTCATTTGAGTGCCGGTAATTGTCCACTGATTATCTTGGGCTATTCCATTCGGGAATGAGGTAGAAATCGGTGCTCCCTGATCACCGATGTACGTGTTGTTGAACAGGACACCCCGCATATCATTGAAAAAGTGGTTGCAGCTTACTGTTGAAGGGTAGTTATTGGAATTGAAATACTGAACACCTGTCCCCACCTTGAATAGTCCATTATTACTCACCTGCGTGTTGTAACAGTTGGTTTCCATCGAGATTCCGTACAAACGTTTTCTGTAGTTCGTATCGGTCGGAGCCGCACCATTCTTCATTACGGTATTGCCATCAACAAAAGCATCGTGACTGTTTTGTACCTGGATACCGTACTGAGTTGTAGAAGGTACGCCACTAACAAACTGCATGTTGTTTGAACTGTCAATTACGATATACGGGAAATTTGTCACCCAAATATGCTTCTCCAGCATTTTGGTAATGTTTCCATGAATCTGGATGTATGGTGTAGTATTGGTGACAACCGCGTTCGCCACACGGATACCATATTTACCGTTTGCGTTTGCAGTTGGATTAATTGTATTGAATCCAATGCTTACAGGACACTCTGTGGTTTGTCCCACTTGAATACCTGTACCTTTCAAGTTATCCAGGTTGTTTGATTCAATAATGGCAGAAGTTAGGCCACTGAATCCGAACTGAATTCCATTTGTACAGCCGTTCGCAACGTTATTTGCAATAATCTCTGCGTTGGAGTAGCAAGTGCGCACTTGAATACAGTAAGTGGGAATCAAAGTACTTGAAGATGATATGCTCTGAAATTTGTTGTTCTGAATGTGTGCATTAATTGTGTCCTCGGCTAGAATACCTCTCGTACATGTTGTAAACCTATTCTGATGTCCAACTGTAGCCCCGCCAATTGTCACATTTTTTCCGGATGACCAGATTGCGGTTCCTTTCGGTGCAGGATTGCAGTTCACATTGGGGCCGCAGCCACCAATTGTACAACAAGATGGCAATGCGAGAACCTGGGTCGAAGTAATATTACTGAATTGATTGTTGCGAATGTAAACGTTTGAAGCCGTTGTGATAATTCCCAGATCCATTCCTTTAAATTCATTCTCATCCGAAGTTGTAGTTGGGGTACCAACATAAATTGAATCTACTCCGGTAATCTCCATCCCTGTGAAAGTCTTAACTCCAGCGTAAGGTGCAAGCGTTAATGTTGTGCCGATCATACGTGATCGTACAACCGTTCCCGGATGTAAACCTTGACCTGTATGCGGCTCAACGATTATGTTCTGATAATTATCGCGAAGTAACGCCCGATCCAATGTAAACTTTGCGCCGTTCTTTGAAACAACGGCCTGTTTTGCATCCCTGATAGTACCGTTTGTCAGAATTTCCAACTGCCCGCCTGGTTCAATGACAATTCCATTCCACATATCATCGCAAGCGGCTAAGGTGCTGCCAGCTTGAATAACTAAGCGTGCACCTTGTCTGATTATAATAGTGGCGTTGGACGCACAGCGAACCGTATTTGCGCCTGTATAGCTATTGATAAAAAAGGTGTTGTCAATATAGAAGGTGCCATTGATCCGAACAGCGGTTGGTGTAGAGTTAAACTGTGCACCGTAAATTGATGATGCTTGGCCATTCACGGTATTAATGCCAGTAGCAACGGTACAGCAATTATAAACATACACCGCGCTGCTATCAGTACCTGTGCATCCAGTAGATGGGTCGGTGAAAAAGTAATACAAGGAATTAGTATCCGGCGCATTCGCAAGAGAGGGGTCAAATGAACTTCCAATAATTCCCGGTCCTGAAAATGTGCCACCTGTCGGACTGGCGTAGGCCAGCAAACTGAACGCCGCAACATTATCGCACTGTTGGGCAATTGGGGAGAAACTTACCAAAGGAGGCGTTTGAGTAGTATCTACCGTAACAGTCATATAATCCACCCCAACGCATCCATTTGCATCCGTTACTGTAAGTGCAAAGGTTGTTGTATTGGCAACTGAAGCCGTTGTTGAAAGCGCATTAGGATTAACCACTGAAGCAGATGGTGTCCACAAGTACGTGTAAGGTGGGTTTCCTCCTGAAGCTGACCCTGAAAGCGGTGCAATACCAACAGCACAAAGTTGAACATCCGGCCCGGCGTTAGCTATTGGGGACGGGTTCACGACAACGGATATGGTCGATGTAAAAGTGCAATTTGGCCCGTTGCTTACCTGGCAACTGAGTGTTCCGTTACCTGCCCATGAGACAGTAACCGACGATTGATTACTTACGGAAACAATCGTGCCACCTCCTGTAACTGACCATTGGTAACTGGCGAATCCAGTTGGCACACTATACTGCGATGGATTAATAGAACCGCTGCATACAGTCGTCACGCCGGTTATCGGTGGTGCCGAACTGATGATATTTACTACCTGAGAAACACTGGTACTATATGTTCCGATTGAAAGGGTGAGCGTTACAGTATATGTTCCTGTATTTGCGTAGGTGTGTGCAGGATTTGGAAGTGATGATGTACTTGCATCACCGAAATCCCAACCGTAATCATAGTAGTTCCAACAGCCCAAAGCCGTAAAAGCAACTTGCGTACACGAATTATAGTTTGCGGTAAATGCGATGGGAGAAACTGGCTGTGGGAAAGCGTCGATCATGTTGGGAAGACCCTCGAAACCCCGAACCTGTGGATAAACGGTGTTCAGCGGTACGGCATTGACAACATAATTTGCGCTCGATACGTTGTTTGGATTTCCGATACGATCCAGGCCAGTTGCCCAGTCGGTGGTAATGTATATCGCACTGTCAGGCCCAATTTGGAAATCGACGTAGTTAAGTGCATTAGTAATAATAACAAATGTTGGATTCGTTTGTGTGAGATCAAACGCTTCAATTCCGCTACCAGTCCATAGAACATCGAAATATACTGAATTCCCATCCGGACTGAACGTGCAAGAATAAGATGCCGCGTTAAAACTAAACTGCAATACTTGTTCATTGCTTATTAATCCGGTGAGAGGATCAAAGTCATATACCAATCCGCGGTCATATCCTGATCTGGCAATACGGTTTCCCTTTGGCGACGCTTTAAGTTGTCCCCAAAATGATCCTCTATAAGCAGTTTGATAAATAACCGGAAAAGGAGATACACCGCTCGTGTCAGTTAATCCGGCAGGGGACAATAAATAGGTCAAAAGCTGTGCGTTTGCCGGTGAACTGTAAACTGTATCATACGTTGTAGCTATGATCCACCAGTCACGTCCATTGCAGTGAGGTATTGCAGTTATTCCCTCACTTGAAGATGATGAACCTGGAGGAAGGGGAATCGCAACGTTCATCACGACAGGTTGCATTGTACCCAATGTGTCTTTCAGAATTGAATAGTACATCGGACTTGGAATGTCTTCGTAAGAAGAACCATGAAATAGATAATACCAGTTCGGTACACTTGGGTGCGGTACGGTAAGTATTTGAGCTTTGCTCATAGAGTTTCCAGAGAATCCCGTAATGGCCATCTGGTGGTTGCGATCCCAAACTGAGTCGCCATCAGAGTAGAATATCAGTGAACCCAAAGAGTCACAAACCGAGACAACCCCCTCGCGAGTATGGATTGTATTGTTTATTGCCGCCTGATCGTCTCTTACGGCAGTTCCGGTTGCAAAATTGACACCTGCATTTTTTCCGAAGTACCATACACCTTGATCACTTTGCAAAGCAGCACATGGTGAAATATACAATTGAAGAGTATCACTAATGGAATCACCGCTCGCTGAGTATGCAGTAAGAATAATTTGGTGCTGTCCGGATGCAGAGAACACAACCGCAGGATTGCTTAAACTAGAAGTAGAGGGGAATCCCCCTGTAAAAGTCCAGTTCCATGAAACCGCCGCAAATCCAGGTCCGGTTGCGGTTGTGAATATGATCGTATCGTTCTGACACGCCGGAGAAGGATAATTAATGCTTGCCACAAGTACAGGTGGCAAACAACCCGAAGGTGAAGCAACACCAGTTAATCCCAAATTATAACTTGAACACAACGTTGATCTGCCGGACAGCAAATACCCTTGCATTGCATCTCCTTGATCTGAAGTGAATGTATTGAGGCAGTTATCATCAGTCCACATCATTATGTTCTCGATCATGTCGTTCCGATTTCCAAAAGGTGTAATGTTTTCGGCACAAGTCGCCGTTACGCTACATGATGATGACGTATTGGTTGTTGGAGGAGTATCGCAGATCAGATCACCATTTGTTGCGCAGTCCGCATCAACCATGCCGCTGCATCCACCGGTAAAGGGATGCAATAATCCTAGATAGTGGCCAGCTTCATGGGCACAGATATTTCCGGTGTTGTACTGTGGATATATAATGGGAAAATTATTATTGTTAACAGTATTGTCTCCAAACATGTGAGCATCCATTACAATACCATCCAGAGGAAAGTTCAGTACCTGTCCTACCGGAATCGGCGAATACCCTGCAACTTGTTGTCCGTTTGGAAAAAAGATGCTATTAACCGTCCATATATTTAAGTAATTCTGGAAAGGAAAGTATGACCCGTTGGGATGAGTAACGCTTAACAATTGATTCGCACCAACCGTGTTAGGAAAATCATTAACGTGATTTAGCACAGAAGATCCGGCGGGATAGCGCATAACACCTGGCTCTAAAGTATCAGTCCAATTTGTTGGACCCATCGGAATTCTGGCAAGACAAAACCTAATGTTTGTATTAACAGCCCAATCTCCCGAAGGTAATTGGGTGAATAGCGTATCATTGGCAAAATCAGCATTAAGACGATCTATCTGTGAAAGTATTTGCTGATATGAGATGTTCAGCCCTTGGCCAACGGCTTCCGATGGATTGTGCAACACATGCACCACAATCGGAATGTAAAGCGTATCTAATGGAGTTACAGAAATGCTTTGATTTCCCGATGCAACAGCAGCCCGGGCAATTTCAAATCTTCTCTGGGTGAAACTAAATTGAACGCTATCACTATGTAGCACAGAATCAAATGCTGCCGTAAAACCACAGGGTAATATGTTCGTTTGGGCTTGAGAATGGAATTCGCTGAACAACATCAGCAGAAGTGTTAATACTATAATTGGATAGCGCTTCATTGGGTGTGTTTTTTGGTGAAAAGGATTTTGCTAATGTGTTTATAAGAACGTTTGGGTGTATTGTTGTGTTATTGTTTTTCAAAAAAAACCGAGGCGCGCCATTAAGGTCACTGGTCACGCCCCGGATCAGACATGAACCTAAGTTCATGTCAACTGGAAAAATCAGGGGGATGATCATTCCATAGAAATGAGTGTTTATTTATAGACATTCTTAGGTTTTACTTCGAGTTCCAGTTCCTTAACACTTACAGTGGGTTTCACGTATGGCGGAATTTTAAGCCCCAATTTTTGCTTAAACACCTTGCTCTCGAACCATTGATCGAAGATTATTAACTCAGGTGACATTATTTTCCAGTAATACTCCTCATCGTCAGAAAGCAACTTAGTAAGATCATCCTTGACTTTCTTCCTGGTTTCAATAAAGTCAAATTTGCTATTTACCAGTGCCCGCAATATTTCAAACTTAATCACCTCTCTGGCGCGTTCGCGATTCCCTTTTTTTAACTTACTGATGTGCTTGCGCATATTTTCTATTCTCTTGTCCGCATTGTCGGTTTTCTCTGACTCGATGTCGTTCATGATGAAAAGCGATCTCAATGCCAGATTCCATCCTTCACCGTCCTCTTCAATCGGATTGAGCGTAGTCAATAGCTTCTGAACTTGTTCATGCTTGCCAAGCATGAACAGCACACAAGCTTTTTGATACTCGCGTTTGCCGATCCGGTACTCAGCACTGGTATCATGTTTCAGTAGCTCATTCACCGTTTTAAGTGCGGCGTCATATTTACCCAAATAAAACTGGGCGAAAAATTCAGTTTCCAGGCATTGGAAATAATTGAAATGCTTTTCAGGAAGAATTTCTTTGACTTTGGTATTGTATCGGAGAGCACTTGCAAATTTTCGCACACAGATTTCATTCCATGCAAGATTGATATAAACGCCAGCTATCCGGGAAGGTGAAGAAACCGCGGGATGGTGTTCCACCAGGCCAGCCAGTCTTTTAAGTATGCCAGAGGCTAACTTATACAATCTCATTTCCTGGTAAAAGTGTACTTCCAGGTAGTGAAGGAAAAACGCGACGTTTGCTGATGCACTTTTCTCAAATTCTTCTTGCAGTTCATCAATCGACTTCTGTAATTCCTCCAAATGAGACGTGCCAGCCTTGAACTCAATATGACTTCCAAGCCGATGGTAATGCTCAAGAGCTTTTTTTGAGGCAATCAATCCGCGTATAACTTTATTGTATTGTTGATTCTCGGCTTCAAAGGAAATCTTACCCCTGTCAACGGTCCTGATTTCAATTCGCATTCGAAGTGCAGCTGCCCACTCTTCATAGTGCTCGTACTTGGAAGCCTTGGCAATACACTCGTCTAATAAAGTGATGACCAAGTTCCATGCACCGCGATCTAATAGTATTTGTGCTTCAGATATTCCTTTTCTGATTTCATAAAGCGCGCGCGCTCTTTCGCTGTAAGCGCCAAGGCGTTCAATGTTAACAGATAGATGTAAAGTTTCGTACAGTTTATCACGCAGTCTTAGTATCAATCGCGGAAAGGCTGCACTCGCTTTTCTCGAATATACCAGGCTTTCCAGTTCCCGGTCTTCGAGCGATTTGTCCATTAACAATTCGCGACACAAAAGGTCAAAGAGCTTTAAGGCTTGATTGGGTGCGTTAGAGCCACGAGGACTGAATGCCGTAAGGAACCTCCTTGCAACTTTCAGTTCTTCCCCACTCATTTTACGAATCAGCGTTCGTACTGAATTTAAAGTGCTCATTCAATCTCCTTTTAAAACCCCTAAAGCGAATGTCGTACAGGACGACATTCGTTCCGGGGATATTACAAAGCGATTGTAGAATTTGGCTGTGCTAACAATCCAATTCTTTAATCACTATGTGTACAGACATCATGGAGTTAATACTACGTATCATCATAGTAATAACTCAAGGTGGCGGATAACTGACCAATCAGATTCTCACCTTCAAAAAATTGAACGTCTGATCCAGGTCAGGCGTTTTTTTTACCTAACCGAATGTATCTCATTTTGATGATTCGCTAAAGCAGGAATTTCAGCGGAACAACATGCTTAAATCAGACATTCGTGTATGTAATTGATAGGGAGTTTATTATCTGCTTCATTCTGTCTACGCGGGATTTTCCCGCGCTTTATAAGAATAATGAATTCAGATGACCTAGCCGTTTTTAAACGTTTGTAAACGGATAATTTGAGAATATACTTTTCATCGTGGTTTAGAAGATTGTCTATTTACAAACGTTTGTAACCGACTATATCACAAAACATATAATACATTTCCATCGCGTGAGTATTGATAAACATATTGGTCACTTTAAAATAGGTGTCGTCAGCCTTTCCAATTCTTTGTACAGGAAAGATGGGAGCGACATTTTAAAGCAAAAGGTTTTATCTGGGATTAATTTTCTTACCAAGGCAGGCTTTACTATAACTGTTGGAAAATCAGTTTTTAATTCTTGCGGCTATAAGGCCAGTTCGATTAAAGAAAGAGTTGAGGATTTGCATCAGATGTTCTCAAATGAGAAAGTCAATTTGATAATGAATACGGTGGGTGGATACAACAGCAATGAGATACTGGAATATTTAGACTTTGCGCACATTCAAAAGCACCCTAAGATTTTTGTTGGGTTTAGTGACATTACCACGATTAATCTGGCACTATACTCAAAAGCTCAGATTGAGACTGTAAACGGAGCGCACCTGAGCTATTTTGTTCATCACAATAACGCTTTTGATGCATTATTTGACCTTCTCAAGAATAGGCATCAGAGTTTGACCAATCCCATTTATGTATGGGAGAATGAAGCTAATGCAACATTGCGACAGCCCGGAGAGATCAAGTACCTGGAAGGGAAGAAGGAAGCTGGCGTAGGTTCGGCTTTAGGAGGGAATCTAAGTACCTTCTGTTTACTGCTTGGGACGGAATACATGCCTGATCTCGCAGACACAATTCTTTTTCTTGAGTATGACAAAGAAGAGGCGACCAGTCTTCCTTCAATAGAACGCTTCCTGTGGCAGGTCCGGCAGAATGGCATATTCAAAAAAATTAAAGCCTTAATATTTGGTCATCTCCCTAAAGAGGTAGCCGGCGAAGAGAATGAAAATGATAATATCCATCGCATTCTTGAGCAGGTTACTGAAGGCTGTGACTTTCCTGTACTATACAATGCCTGTTTTGGTCATATTTATCCAAGCTGGCAAATTATAAATGGTACTCGATATCAGGTTGAAACTCATCCGCAATGCCTGATTAAAACAATTTAGTTCAGCTTCTGAAGAAAACTGCTCAGTGTAATGCACAAATAAAATGAGAATGAAAAAAGAACCGATCCAACTGACTGGCGAAACTCTTACAATAGAAGAGGTAATCAAAGTAGCTTACAAAAGAGCAGAGATCTCAATTGCCGACGCAATCATTGACAACGCGCTAAAAAGTCAAGAGAAAATCAAGGAGAAAGGTGATGCAGGAAAGGTCATATATGGAGTCACGACGGGATTTGGCTCTAATGCAGACAAGGTAATTAAGTCCGATGAGTATATTGAGGTTGCGGATTCAAATGGTAAAAAAATCAAAGTAAGAAAGCTAGAGCAGCTTCAAACGAATCTTTTAAGATCCCATGCTTGCGGCGTTGGAGATAATTTCTCTGAACCTATCGTGCGAGCAATTATGGTGATCCGCTTGAACACTCTTATAAAAGGATTTTCTGGGGTTCAGAAAAAGACCATAGAGGTATTAATGCAATTTATTAATAAAGAAGTTCATCCTGTGATTCCGCAACAAGGTTCCGTTGGATCAAGTGGGGACCTATGCCCTCTTTCTCACATGGCTTTGCCGTTAATTGGCGAAGGATATGTTACATATAAAGGCCAAGAGATGAAGAGCCATGATTTTTTTGAAAAATATGCAGGCTCATTGGGCATCGAGAAGGTTTCGCTGGGGTATAAGGAAGGACTTGCCTTAAATAACGGAACGACAGTAATGACAGCGGTAGGTGTTATGGCGATAGTGCAAGCTGAGGAAATTCTGAATGTGGCTTTAGTTAATTCAACCTTGCTCTATGAAGCTTTGTGTGCCAGGGAAGATTTTTATGGATACGACAAGCTCCATATTGTCAGAAGACATACTGGTCAAGCAGATATTGCATCAGCGATTAAGACAATCGCACAGGGCTCAAACTATATTAATCTGTTTGCAGAAGAATTCAAAAAGCTCGACAAAAATAACACTATAGACTCGGTTAGTGATGAGATTATTGCTTCGCAAAAATTGAGAGACTACGACGACGATCGAAAAGGAACTCTTAAGACTTTTGTTAAGAAGAAAAGCAAGCCGCAGGATTCCTATTCCGTGAGATGTTCCCCACAGGTTTTTGGGGCAAGCTTGCATGCAATTCGACACGTGAGAAGTGTGTTGAAGGAAGAATTGAACGCGGCAGTCGATAACCCATTAATTTTTGTTGAAGACGACCGTGTTATTTCGGGGGGCAATTTCCACGGGCAGCCCATAGCGTTAGTAATGGATTATCTGAAATTGGCAGTCGCAGAAATAGGGAACATTGTTGAAAGGCAGATCAATAAGCTAGTGGATGATGCAACTAATGACGGACTTCCTCCTTTCTTAACTAATGACGGCGGTCTAAATTCGGGTTTAATGATTCCTCAATATGCGGCTGCGTCACTTGTTTCTGAAAATAAGGTTTTGGTTCACCCAGCTTCCGCCGATTCAATACCAACTTGCGCAAATACGGAAGACCATGTAAGCATGGGAACGATTGCTGCGAGGCAGGCCTTAGAAATAACTCAAAATGTTCGGAAAATAATTTCAATCGCAATTCTTACAGCGCATCACGGCTTTATGCTAAGGGGAGCACAGCTAAAATTTTGGGGACTGAAGGGGATGAAGCAAGCAGAAAAAACGAATGCTCTTTACAACAAAGTGAAATCGATTATACCAGGTTTGGAAAGTGAAGAAGCTTTGAATTTAGATCGATTTGTGTATGATGACTTGAAGAGTATTCAAAACAACTGGTCCGAGTTCGTTTCCTTAGCAGGAAATAATTTAAAAATGGAATAATGCATGGCGCAAAATCGAACGATTTTCATTTTCGACATACAAGGAACCTTGTATCCTATTGTAAATGAATTGAAGGAAAAAGAAAAAAGTCGGGAGGCGAAAATATTGACCCGTCAGATTTTTTTTACCCTTATCTACATTAGAGGTTGAACTCTTAGGTAAGTTAAATGGTTGAAAATTTATTGCAACCAGAGGAGGCAAGGCATGGACCCAAAGAGTATTGAAATACTACGGGCGTTTGTCGCAAAAAGGCGCTAGGTATTTATCCGGAAAATCTACCTATAGGCAGAAGTGCGTTATTTGAAAACCAACTTCAGCAATGGGGCTTTAGGCGCAAGAATGATGATGCGATCATACTTCTCGGTAAAATGATAAATTGAGAAAAATGAAGGAAGTAGCCGAATATTTCGACAAATTGTTGTGGTTTGTATACAGGGTGTTGTTTGCGCTGTTACCAAGCATTTTTTTCCTACTTATTGTATATGCTTTTTTTGTCAGCACGAATGTTGATGGTTTTGCTCTTATTAATAGATATGCTTCCGCATTGGGAATTGCACAATGGGTGGTGGTATTGGCAATCGGGTTTTGTTTGAACCTATTACTCGAAGCTATTACAGGTTTTGCGTTTCGAATTTTGAATTTTAGAAAAATAACGCTTGATAGATATAGAGAGGATAAGGCATTGCATAAGCTACTATCAACATACAGCCCTAAGATTCTTGAACTACTAAAAGCGAATGACGATAGGATTGTACTAGAAGATGCTGTTTTTAATTTTGGTGTTTTAAATGGTGGTCAGAAGTCTATTTGGTTCAATAATTATTTGTGGTTTTTAATTAGTCGCGAATTTTTATTTTCGAACATATCTCTAGTAATAATATTTTCTCTACTGTTTTTTCTTCCATCATATATACATACAAAATACTCCATGCATGTGTCGATTCTTGTTGCATTAGAAATAATGCAGTTAATAGCGACTGCGTTGTTGTTTGTATTCACTAAGAAATTGCTAAACCTGCATTACCCAGCAACCGAAATTGATTATAATTTTCGTAGTCAAAAAAGTATAAAATTGATGTTAATACCAATTGCTGGATTTACGATATCCATTCTTTTATGGCCATTTAATGAATGGGCTCCATGGTCGTTATTTTGCTTAATGAACTCAATCCTTTACTTTACTGCGCCTTTGCTTTTTCTGCGGGCGCTTCGGGAGTTTGTTCATGTCGAATATCTAATAATGACCTTTTTTGCTCGAGATGAGTATGAAAGACAACACAATGATAAAAGCCCAAAGCTATGACCAAGATTAAACCAAGAATATTTAAAGGAACACGTGATTTTCTCCCCGATGAAATGATACATCGAGAGGTAATAACAGAAGTTATGCGATCTGTGTTTCAGAAGTATGGTTTTGAGCCTATTGAAACTCCTGCAATCGAATATCTAAATGTACTGACAGGCAAATATGGAGAGGATGCGGACAGATTAATTTACAGGCTGAACTATAAGACCGGTACAAAAGACGAAGCAGCACTTCATTATGATCTGACTGTACCCTTTTCTAGGGTAATTGCGATGAACAAAGATTTATTAATGCCTTTCAAGCGGTATCAAATTCAACCAGTATGGCGGGCAGATACACCCCAACCTAATCAGGGAAGATTCAGAGAGTTTTATCAATGCGATATTGATGCTGTTGGGAGCAAGTCAATGCTGGTGGACGCAGAAGTTATCTGTATCGTAAATGAAATTCTTTTCCGATTGGGATTTAAGGGTTTTCTAATTAAAATCAATAACCGAAAAATATTGAATGGACTGGTACAATACTTAGGACTGGATAGCTCTTATACAGGAGATGTCTGCCGTTCGATCGACAAGCTTGATAAAATTTCATACGAGGAAGTGCAGCAAGAACTTGCTTCTAAAGGGATACCTGATGCTGCGCTTAAAAAGCTTGCGCCAATATTAACCAAGAAGGATATTGACATTGTTGAAATAGAACAATTACTGAAAGATATCCCCGAGGGAAAGGAAGGTATCGATGAGCTGAAAGCATTATTTTCCTACCTAAGCTCAATGAATGTTCCAGCCGAGAATTGTTCGTTTGAGCTGTCTCTGGCGCGCGGATTGGATTACTATACGGGCCCAATTTTTGAAACAACCCTTCCTGAACATCCTCACATAGGTAGCTTAACTGGAGGAGGACGATACGATAAGCTCATTGAAAGCTTTAGTGGAATTGATACACCTGCAGTAGGCACATCCCTTGGGTTAGACCGCATTTTTGCTGCTATGAAACAGCTTGGGATGATCAGCAAAGCATCCACACGAACAAGAGTATTGGTAACCTCCTTCTCTAATGTTACTATTCTAAACAGCTTGGCTGTAGCCAGCGAACTCAGGAACTTGGGTGTTAATACTGAAATATATCATGAGCCCGTCAAATTAAAATCTCAACTTTCTTATGCAAACAAGAAGGGTATAAGATATGTTGCTATTGTGGGTGAAGAGGAGATACAAAGTGATTCCGTAACTATTAAGGATCTTGAGACCGGAGTCCAAAATGTATATAAGATGGACAACTTGTCTCAGTGGAAAAATAATATTGAATCCATGCCACAATAATTGTGTTAACCAATTATGCTATCCTCCTGCTTTCCATAGAAAATACATCGGATGATTCTTCAGTGTAGGATAAGTTGGATTTTAATGTGGCTGCAATAGGGGCTAGGCTAGACTTCCCCTGGCGATAGTCTTGTTGCTCAGATGAACCATTTCTGCGGGGGAACATGCTTGAATTAAGGACGAACGACAACAATAATATTTTAGCATTATCTCAAGTTCGTTTACCAGTTTAACGACGGGCCAACGATACGAAATTGAAAAGTTTTGCGAGTTAGTTCCGCTATCAGGTCTATGATAACAGAGATATTTTTAGAACCAAACCCAAAAATTACATGGATAGCCTTTTAAAGTCGCTCCCAATTGCCATTTCATTCGTTGCGTTGGTAATCTCACTCTATGTTTTAATTACAGCAAAAAGGCAATATCAACTTGCTCTCAAATCTTATTCGGATTTGCATGACTACAACAGGAGGCAATTTACTATCAATTTACTTGCTAAGTGGGACGATTCAACTCTTGCTGCAAGAAAGTGTGTTATGTATAAGTGGCAGCAGGCTTTTTATAAAGAAGATGATATTAACTGGTCTGAAATAGAAAAGTATAGAGACGAACAACTAAATGAGCTGAAAACGAAAGGTGAGAGTGAATCTAAGGCAATGGTTATCACTGACCACATGGGCACCATTCTTAACTACTTTGATTTGATAGCAATTTCAATCGAGAATAACATTGTTGACGAAGAAATCATGAAACAAGCAATGCTCAATACATTTCACCGTTGGTATATTATCTTGTCTGATTATCGTGAACATGTAAACAAGAAGCGAGGGTATCATCCATGGTCAATGTTAGAGTATTTGCATGATCAAAAGTGGTTCATAAGCAATCCATCAATTAAACAAACGAAGGATGCCACAGGGAAAATTGGCAAGTAATCCCACGTACCTGCCTCACATTTCGATTGTTCTCATGTGCAAAATCAGCGGCTAACGACAATGCGGACTCAGAATATTGTAAAATGACATCAAGTAAAGTATATTTTGAGAAATGAAAGCTTCCGATAGCTTGGGCTTATCGTTCTGACCTGTGAACAGAAATGAGCCTACATGTCTGTAGGCGTGGATTGGATTTATCTCAATACAAAATCTCACTCGCCTGCCTGTCAAACCGCTTCAGTGTCATTTCCATAAGCTCCCCATATCGGTAAGACTGATCGAGGAACTTCCAGACTAGTTCCTTGTCAATTATTTCTAAAAAGCGCTTGGCGGAGCAATCGGGCTTGCCTTCCCACAGATCACAATTTTCTTTGGTGTATTCCGGGCGACTGTCCGTTTTTACAAAAGGGTTTCTGTTGTTATTCATGCTATGTGCGAGTTCAAAAGGAAACATGAATTCTTCCTCGTTGGTTGATTTCGGCAGATCCGTTGCTCCTGTATAAAGACGCATCATTTTCTGAAAAGGAACATGAAGGTTATCGTACAGATTATTTCTAAGTATGACACTCAACTCATAGAGCGTAATAGAACGAATTCTGTTATCAATAAGAAGTCCGTCATGCTCGAAATTATTAGTCGCGATCATTGGTACAATGACTAGCTCTGAAAAGGAACAGGTAATTCCCAGGAGTGTACGCAGTTCTTCTCCTTGCTTCGAATCCAGGTTGTCTCTCAACCAGGATTCAGTGATTTCAATCTGGGTTTTGGCCAGGTAATCGAAAACCTTTACCTGCTGTCTGCCAGCTTTGCTCACGTCGGAGTCATGATGAGATAATTTATACTCCAGAATAAAGAGCGTGTTATCCCGATACGCTAATGTATCCGGAACGGCAATTCTATCACCAGTTGCAGAATTGAATTCATATTCAGCTATTGCAGTAAAGCCAGCCTTTTTGAAGTAAGCTGCGATTTCAGATTCGGCGGTGTGGTTCTGCTTGCATCCGAAGTGGATGTTTTTATCAGTCTGAACAGATGCCAAAAAAAGCTGGTACCATTCCCGGTCCGCATAGAAGCTGGACAACCAAAAGATCAGGTTCCCGGCTTTTAGGAATGGACGGTTTTTCACAACTATTGCTTCGTCGGAAGGGTGACTGAGATCATTTGTCAACAGGGATAACACTCCTTCGATTCGCGTCACTTCCCATCCGAACAACGATACAAGTTTGGTGATAAGCTCATCCTCTGTAAACACAGCCAGATATGCCGGTTCAGAAAAGTCCTGCCAATTTTTAGGCAACTTTTGTCGCATCACATGAAACGTACTCTCATCTTCACCATGCGCAATAGTGCGGCCCGGTGGTTTTAAAGCTTTACTCAGTGTGCGGAGTAGCTGGAAACAATCAACCGCGTTTATCTCTACGCCTTTTTTATTGACCAGCTTAGGACAAAGAGCCAGGAACTTCCAGTTTTCTTCATCAAGTGCTGTACCCATCAGCACGTCCCGTTCAGGAGGAGTTACGGAGGGCGGGAATGAACTGTCATCAAACCGATCTATAACAGCGCAATGCATCAAGTGTTTCAGTTGACGAACTTTAAAGTCATTCCTTCGCCATTCGAACCACAGCGGATTGGTAAGGATGACTGATGCCTTTCCATCTATTTCCAGGAAATCCGCATAACCTCCGGAATACATATTGGCGCGATGATAGAACAGTTGAAAATCGAAATAGAAGCGAATAGTCTCCCGGAGCAATTTTTTATGATCATTCACTTGCTCATCGGGCAGGTATTTGTTCTGCAATATTCCTTCAGGCGGATTTACAGGAGGTAAAGAGTCCGCCAAATGGTTCTTACACTCTTGAATACTGGGTTCCTCAGGCATTGATTGATTGCTCTTGTGGTGCTCCTGTCGTTTTGCTGAAAGCATCATGTCGAGTACTTCCAACAGCGTCACTTCCATATCACCATTGAGCATTTTGTTATTCAGAGCTTCCGGCGCACTTCGTTTCCATTTCTCGTAGTACGAGGTAAAGTGTACAAGTATCTCTGAATACGAATACTGGCAGAGAACACCACGGTAAAATTTTTCATCGCTCTGCCAACGGTGCCACAGTTCATTGAGAAAGCGAATCTCCTTATGCAAAACATTGAAGGGGGCATTCCGAACCAGGGAAAGAAAACTCAGGCTTTTAATGTGATTGTTCCGGTCATAAACAGAACACATCCGGACGGTTTTATAGATCAGTTCGGGGGCGATTTCAAATGCAGTTCTGATAAAGTCAGCATTGGCATGCTCGTTTCTGGAGAAATAGGCAAACAGCCTTTCCGGACCTCTTAAATCTTTGAGCAAGGCCCGCGCATGCTTTGTGCAATATTCCGACTGCCAGAAAAAAAGCATTTCCTTTCTGCTAAGCAGTGCTGATCTGTCGAGAAATTGCAAAAAGACTTCACTCTCTGCATCTTGCAAAATGGCAAAGGCGGCACGGATGCTGGTCTCATCCTTGCCCTTCTTTTCTCTGGCTTTTGTTACAGCTTGATCGAGGAGCTTGTTCATTTGGTGGTAATATTGTTTATGGCGCTGAGGTTAGATCAACTTCCAGCACAGTAAATCGCGTATGGCATTATGATGACGTCGTTATATCTAGTGTCAAACAAGAGCATTTGATGGCGAACACCGCGACTCGGAAGTGCGCTTCGCTTCAGTTCTATTTTTCGCATTACAGGTTCACTATTCATAATTCAAACGACCAGCACGGGGAACCTGAATAGTGCACTTTGAAGTTCCATTTACTATAAACGTCTTCACCATCTACTTCGAAAATACTCCGAAGAATAGCATTGTCATGCGTAAAATAAAAATTGTATTCCGTTTCAGGCTTCCTGGAAGGAGACCTAAGAATACGAGCCATGCACTCTTTGTGTGGAAGAAAGTGTTTGTTTTCTCCATTTGCACTTATTAGATAATTATTGCAATCAATTAAGTCGTAAAGCGTGTTGCTATTATTTGCTTTACTAGCATGATGAGATACTTTGACCCAGCCGCATTTAATCTTGTTCTCCTTCGAGAATCCTAGTTTCTTTAGTGAATCAGCAACTGTACTTGGAAATGCGTCCGCTAACCATAAAACCTTCTTTCCATTCAACTCCGTCAACACTGAAATGCTGCTTCCATTTTCAACAGACGTATCTTCTTCCCACGTTGCAAGATCAAAACGATCGACTAGTGTGCTGTAGTCATTTTGCTTGATGGCAACGGCGGAACTGACTGACAATGTTTCATTTCTCTCGAGGGGTTCTCCGCTTAAATATTTTTTTCTGAGAGTTTCTATTTGTAATGGGATCGGCGAAAGCACAGTTAACTTCAGTCCAAACAAATCGAAAGGTTTGGATGCCGTCGAAATGTCTTGTTGGACATTGAATTCTTTTTGTTCAAGAAAGTTTGTCAACAGGTCACCTTGATCAACACTAGCCGGAGAGCTGATTTGGTAAAGTTTGGTTTTTGAGGTTATCGGAGTACGTGGAATGTTGTAATGCCATCGTTGTACTGTGTCGGGAATGGCATTGGACAAGATGCTTTTTATGTAGGCAACTGCACCACCTATATGGTCGTCGTGTATATGTGAGACTATCCATAAATCAATTGGCTCTTGATTGGTTGCCAGAGATACAATTTCTTTAGAAAGAATGCTGCGATACGTTCGTTCAAATCCGGAGTCGATAAAGACATTGTGATTTTTTTGATCATTCCCTCTAAATCTGATCCGGCCAGCATCACCGCATTCTGCTGCATAGAAATACAGTTCCATTTATTCGTCTCTATCGTTTTTTACAAAGCTAAACTCCCCCATCATTTTATTCTCACTGAAAGAAAATACACCCCATATTTTTTTGAACCGATTATCATTTGAATGAAAGTCGCCAATAGACTGCTTTTCTCCCCAAGCGACCCAAATGATGTCAAGATTATTTGATGCCAGAAAGCGCTCAAATTCGGCTTTTCGGACCAGCATTCCCCTTGGATTCACGTTTGTCACAATAGTAGCACCGCTGGCATCTGTAAAGTCTCCGTTTATTGATCCATAACTAAGATTCATCCCATCAAATATTCTCTTGCACGGCATTTCATATTTAAAATGTGCACCAGACTGATCATCGCCTAGTTCACCCACAGCCTCAACCGTTGAGATTAAAACCTTGTACTTAGACCCATCCAGTTGTTTCCATTCTTTTTGTCCGTTGTAATGTTGAGTAGAAATTGGAGACCAATAATTTTCATGACTAAAGAGGCTAAGGTCAGTGTTTGAACGAGGTAGACGATCTCCCCACGGCTTTTGGTTGATAATAGATGCAATAACATTCGACTTTTCCTTTTTCTGAACAACATATCCATCAAGATAATACCATATCTCCTTTCGTGTTGTTGAATACTTTTTTTGTCCTATGGGTTTAGGCTCCTCCCACTTTGTGGATAATTTAAGATATAGCCACTCCTGTCCGTTTTCGTCTGCCTTGAGTATAGTCTCTTTTGGGTCAGGAATATCCTTTAGGATATTCATCCATTCTTTTGCAGGATAGTTCCAGGCGTTGTATGAGGACTCTGACCACCAATGATTTTTGTGGGGAGATATTCCTAAATCATTATCATCGTCATCATCATTTGCGGATTTATTGCGGGTTATAAATACGGGGTCAATATCACGGATTAGTAATTCCCAAGGTCCATTGTAATATTGCTCCCGGTTTATGCCACTCCAACGATCTCGTTTCAATTTGTAGTTGTCCGCAACGCGAGCAAGGATTTCGTAAAATGCTATCCATTGATATTTTTTTCCAATACGCTCAACTTTATTTTTATCCCGTGCCCAACTGCCCGTCAATGAGTCATAGTATCCGTGGAGTTGTGCATTGTATCCTAATTCAAACACTCGTTGAACAATCCAGCATTTAATCTGTGTTGTTGCAAAATGATTGTGTTGCCTATCTTTAACTCTCGTCATGCTATCCCAATAAGGGAGAAGCCTGTTTTTTAGAAATACCAGTTGTTCTTCGGTCAGAATTTTTGTTAACAAATTCTCAGTTTCTTGGAAATCCTTCGTGATCATTTCAATTAAATCGGAAACGTACTTTTCTCCGTACCTATTTTTCAGTCGATTTACCTGCGCTTCGCTCATTTGGCTAAGCTCAAATGTGGTCTTGAATATCTTTATAAGTGTTTTGGTTTTTGCACTCAGTTTTTTTAGAAATTCTTTATGCAGAAGGGGTTCTGTAAAGCTGACTGTGTGGAAATTTCCGAGTGCGGAGTCAATAGTGTATCGACCAAAATCCCAATGCAGAACAGAGTGATGAATTTGATTGTTTTCGTGACCGTAATTTTTCTTGAAGTCCGGAAGATCATAATCCAATTCGTACTTCTCTACTTCGGCTTCACTGGGCAACTTTGAAGGCATTGAGCTGCTGTAAGGTGGTTTAATCAAGGTCATCTCACCTTTCAGTTTGGCACCTGTATGCAACGCATATTCTATCGTGTTACGCGCGTAATCCCGCAATAAAATATGACATGGCAGATTTTGCCGCTTGAAAACCAAATCAAAAACTTTCTGCCCTATTTTTTTTATTGATTTCTTTTGACTTGTACGTAATATGCATCCATAAGCAACCGCGTATAGTCTTTCGGATATATACAGATCATCAATTTTAACGAATAGATTCAAAATTGCCATCAGCGCATCCGGCTGCTCTTCAAGAAGGTTTACTAACGCCTTTGTTACTTGATCTCTCAGTACACGATCAGATGAAGACAACAACCACGATAATGTTTGTCCAACTAATCTGCATGTCTCCTGGTCCGAACCCATAGAAATTCCAGGCTGCCATGCCCAATCAATAAGTCGCCGAATTGGGTACGCATCTCCGTCATCATTTTTACCATGATAGTAGTGCATGTGTCGTTGAAAGAAGGAGTCCCTTTTTGGCATCGTATGCTTACGAAGCATGCGCGAAAGGCGGTCACTATTCAGAGGATGATTCTGCGCGGCGGTTAATTCAGTAAATAATAATAGGACATGATCATCGTCCAATGATCTTTTGTCACTATTTAACCATTCTTGAATTCGTTCCCAGCTTATGCTATCGATCCGCCTCCACTTCAAGCTATTGAGAAAATAAAGCTCAATATCGGAATGTACATTTCGCGAAAAATCATCTTCATCTGTTCTTTTCTCAAACATCCAACTCAGGGCATCAATTAATTCCAGGTTAAATTTTTCTGGAATCAAAATGGCCAAAGCCTCTAAAATTCCCCTGTTGCGCCATCTTCCTTCTAAAGCAATTTTTCCAAGCTCATTCTCTTTCTTAAAGGCAGTTTGAACGGCTTCTGAAGAGTCATAAGACTGTATTAATTGCTCCGCAATGATCGTATCTCCCAAGCGTTCGAATGAAAAATACACAATCTCATACTCGCTGTCATCGCGGTAACTTCTATAAGCGGATCTTATAAATAGGTTCTCGTGAATCAAATCAAGCAGCAAAGATTTGTGCTTCGGGAATTTGTTTTCAAATAGCTGAACTGCCTGGCTTAAGGGTAAGGATCTTTCACGTTCTTGCTCTTCTTCATAACATGCTTTCGCGAATTCTATTGCAGCAGATTTTGCTAAATCAGGGATCAAATGGTATTCTTCCCTTTTTTTAATTAGCTGTTCTTGAATTGCGGCGATGTAATATGAGAGCACACTGTTAATGCCTTGGAAACCTGAGGGAAATTTCTTTTCTCCGGAATTTTTCACCCCTTTACAAACCAATTGTAAGAATAAGGGATTGGAAAATTCTGGATTTAGTAGTGGGAAATTAGGCTGCTGCAAATCATAGTAATCGCAAAACAATCTCAGAGCCTCGTATTCATTCCCCTTAAAACCTGAGTGAACAATGCGAGTTATTCTGCTGTCTTCAAGTAAGTCTTTTGCGACAATTTGGTTCCAGTATGTTGTTCGGACGGTTACAACTATTCCGATAAAGGGATAGCTTCGAAATTCCTCAATAAATCCGGGCAGAGCTGCGCTCCATAGATTTGCTCCAGCTCCCTCGTTGATAGCATCGATCAAAATCAAAGCGCGTGAACCTGTCTGTTTACCAATATGATTCAATGAATCAAGAAATTCAGTCGAAGAGCAAGAAATACCTAACTGGGCTATAATATTTTGCCATACAGTTTGACCCGTTTGGAATAGCTGCCCCAACAGTAATAGGGTTGGCAATCCTTTACTTTGACGTTCGGATGCAATATCTCCGAGTAAATGCGATTTTCCGCATCCGGCCTCACCGTGAATCAATAAGCACGGATGGTTTGATAGATTTATTGCAATATCATTCAGACGCTCAGACAAAGTGTAATTTGCTTCCTGAACTTTTCGGAGAGAGTATAATTCATTTTCGAAGGGCGGTCTGTATGAATGATCGTCCTTTTTCGGAGGATTCTTTTTTTCTATTTCATATCTCTCGTGTTCAAGCTTACTTCTTGCACTTTCAATAATTGTACTGAACAGTCCAATTTCATTTACAATTGACTCGTGGCTAATTTTTTGATCGGCTGCCCAGCCAATTTTGTTGATCCAGTCGAAAATGTTCTTTTTTAATTCTCCACTTTTCTTGGCGGCGGCCCTTAGATCTTTTTTTCGTGATTTTGTTGAGTAGGCATCGTTGGATAGCCACTCGTCAAACGCTCTAAGAAAACGACGTTTAAAATCGTAGTCTTTAGAAATGTCATTGAAAAGAACTTCGATGGGCAGCTTGTAATTTAGTTTAGGATTAAATCTTGGCCCAAGATTTTCAATAGTAAGGCGAATATGATTCTCAAAAAAGGAAGGCACTAAGCCATAGGCACCTATAACAGCAACGGGAATGGTGGGGTAATAGTTTTTTTCAAGTAGTTCATTGACAGTACTTAAATACTGACAATAAATAACTTTTCCGTTTTCTTCCGGTCGGTACCGAGTAAACAATCCCAAAACGTATATGTGATTTGTAATTTCCAGAAAAATTCCGCTTCCTGAGAATCCGTTCATTGCGTACTCAGAGTAATCTTCATCGTTTCGGAGTTGGAACCTCGGAACCCCAGGCATCTGTTGAATCCAGGTTGGCTGAATAGCAACTAATTCTTTGCCTTGAGTAGCGAGAGGAAAACCTTTAACGTTGAAATTAGAGGACGGAATTGCTTCGTTAACTATAAAAAGAGGTTGTAGTGGTCCAGTAATCTGTTCAATGGTCTGTTTGTCAAAAACTAAAACTGCAACATCTTTGTCTACTAAAGGAAAGACGAAGGAATGATCAATACGATGAATAAGTTTAACGTATACGAGAGTCTTAGGATTGTACACCTCAACGGCAATATCCGAGCGTGGTTCTTTGAAGGAATCCTTATCAACATAGAGGCAGTGTGCCGCTGTAATGATATAAACCTTATTCTTTAATGCAGGTGAAGAGCAAATAAAGGCGCTACCAATGATATTCCCAGTACTGGGATCAGCAAGACGTGCGGTTAGTTGTGTTAGTAATAAGTCATTCTGCGGGTTCATTTTCTTTAGCTAAACAATGCTTACAGCGTCTATTGTGATAGGAAACCAAAGTCCAAATCATTCATCCAATCAACTTTAGCGTTTGAATCCTTCCGTTGTCAATTCAATTCGGCATACTTGAATAGTACTCGGTGCGCATAAATCATCGAGTAAAAACTCATTATCAGCTTTTCGGTATCTCAGAAACCGACAGGATATATTTTGATCTTGTGGTACATTTTTAAAGCCTACATGATTTTTGCTGAATTCCATGAGTTTATCGTAGTCGCCGTTCTTCTTGTTTATAACAACGAACGGTTTTGAATCATCATTGAGTTCCGAACTAAAGTCCGCTGTTCTGAAAAGAACGTATTCGTCCTGATCATAGTTAGGGTTCACGGTAGGCTTTGCTTTCATATCTCAAAGTTTCGCAATCTCATCCTCACTCAATCCCGATATTTTCAAAAACAGTGAAAACAAGGTGGCCTTTCCCGGGAAATTGCGTCAACAAGATACACCGTTAAAAAATGCGACACGGTATCCATGGTCGGGCTTCGTAAAGAATGACGCTGAAATGGCTTTGCCTTGCTGAAGAATGTACGTTGTCAACTGCTGCCCAAATCGGATCACGAGCAAATTGTCCTGCAATCGGTAGAGGAATCGGTTAAGCAGGACTTTCTCGTTGAGGAAATCACCTATTGGATTGAATTTAACAACTGGTAAATACCTTTTTGGGCATGGTTACGTTAAACTGAAAAGCCGTCCCCGCGAAGTTGAATTTGAGACCCTGATCATGGCTTCCCCTTTCCGGAAGAACGATGTCCTTGTTGCCGGTCTTGTGGCCCGCGACAGAAACGCCTTAGAATACTTCTTCAGGCGGTATTACTATGGGCTGAAGCTACACGTGGACATGGATGAGGACCTCGCGATGGAAGCCTTCGAGATCGCTCTGGAGAAGATATCCGAATACAATGCACTCAAAAGCAAATTCATCACCTGGGTTTATCGGATTGGCCGCAACCTTTTTCTGAAGCGAAAGAGAAAGGATAATCAGGAGCAGACTGTATTTGCCGAAGACCTTCTCCGGAATTATGATGAAGCTGATACCGGCGGAGACGACCGGGAAGAATGGATAGCTCCGACCGCCTATTCCGAAGAGGTGTATGGCGATTTCTTCAAAGCCCGTTTTGTCGATGCCGAATTCAGGCGACAGGTCGAAAAAGCGCTCGGAATGCTGCCAAAGCGTGATCAGGCTTGTTGCGGGACTATTGCGAGGGTAAGGGTAGAAAGTTTAGCGAAAACGACCGGAAGGCGGCATTTAAGAAGCTTAGGGTGCAGCTTGTAGCTATCTCAAAGGCAGAAGACCAGTGAACCGACGGAGCGGTTCTTCCTGCAAATTGTATGTAAATCTGTATGTAATCACCTGATTATTAATCAAAAAGCCCGCGAATTTCTTCGCGGGCTTCGTGGTTCGGGCCGGAATTGAACCGGCGACACACAGATTTTCAGTCTGTTGCTCTACCAACTGAGCTACCGAACCATCATTTAAAGAACCACCGGTTTATCAGCCGGGGGCGCAAATGTAAAAATTTATTTCGGTTTCAGAAATTTATAGGGAGTGTGCAAATTTCCTTTACTGATGTGCCTATGTGGTTAATAAACAATACAATCGTGCAGCTATTCTCCCATTTCACCAATGATCTTCTTTACTTCCTCTTCCGTCATGCGGAGTTTTGCCCGGCACAAGGTGATGAGTTCTGAAGCACGTTTCAGTTTTACGGTGAGTTCGTCCACAGCAATCGATTCATTCTCGATGGCGTGAGCAATTTCATTGAGTTCATTCAATGCATCGGTATACGAAATGTCTTTACCCATGATCTTCTTTTTTTATTTCAGTGATTTCTGCCGACGCTTTTCCATCTGCAAATACGAGTGATATTTTATCGCCGGCACCGAGTTTCGTTACGGAACCTACAATTTGTTTGTCTTTCACCACCATGGCGTACCCGCGTTTCAGGAGCACGGTTGGATCGAGCAGGCGCATTTTTTCTTCGGTCTTATCCAGGTGATGCGATTGCAGGTACAAGAGCTTTTCCACAAAACCCGACAAGCGGATCCGTTGTTCCGTCAGTTTATTTCCGGCCAAAGCAATCTGCTCCACGGCTACGGCACGAAGATTTTCGCGCACACGTTCGAGCTGACTCGTGCGCGTATACACGAGCGAAACGGCTCCGCTGTTTATTTTGGTTCCGGCGTGATCGAGTTTGCGGTGAAAAACAGAAAGCAGGTTCTGTGTTTTCAGGATGATCATTTCACGCGCACCTTCAATTTCCTCTTCAAACTGCCGGTTGTGATCAATCAGAAATTCTGCGGCCTGTGTGGGAGTTTTCACGGACGTGTGAACCACCATGTCGGCTACGCTTTCATTTTTCAGGTGCCCCACTCCGGCGATCACCGGAATCGGAAAACGTGCCAGTGCATGCGCCAGTCGAAACTGATCGAACGGCAGTAAATCGCTTTGTGCCCCGCCGCCGCGCACGAGCAGCACCACGTCTGTGGGTTTTCCTTTCTGGAAATCTTTGTAAATGCTGATCAGTTGCTCGCGCATCGACTCGGCAGCATTTTCTCCCTGCAGAATACTGAAGTATGGACGCACATGAAATCGATATCCAAACGGATTTGTCTCGAGCGTGTGCACAAAATCCTGGTAGCCGGCCGCTGATGCGGAAGTGATAATGGCAATGTGTTGAATCACTGCCGGAAGTTCTTCGCGTTTGTTCGGTGTGTCGAAACGTCCGTCGATCAGTTCAATATCTTTTTGTGCACCGAGTTGCGCAATGGTATTTCTTCGTTGCAATTCCAGCTGGCCGAGCATGTGCTGCGAATCAATATCAGAGAGCTGCAGCGATAACCCGTACGTTGCATGAAAGGTTACGCTGGCACGCACGAGCACCTGCATACCTTTGTCTGCACGCTTGCCGGTAATGTCTTCGAAGTTTCTGAAAGCAGCAATGGCTTCACGTCGCCATACGCTGGCACGGATGCGCGCCACGATGTCTTCGCCTGCACCGGATTTTTCAGCGAGCTCGAAGTAAATATGTTCTCCGCGATCGTTCCGCTCTTTGATTTCCGCAAGCACCCACCACGATTTTTCCCCAAGCGAAGTGCGCAACGCATCATCCACGAGCGAAAGCAATTCAGAAAGTCGGATGTATGCGTTTCCGGTCATAATCAAATATACAGGTTCAATCGGCGATCACCCGGTAGTAAACATTTGTAAACGATAATACTGTTGATTTACTGCCGGTTATTTTTTTCACGCCGGAAATATGCGGACCGCGAACAACGCCACATGAAAAAGAAGCCATGCAGCGTAGAGCATTATCGCCAATGGATTTTCCATTTTCGCCTGCATCTGGTGACCGGCGAAATGCATGAAAAATCCTGTAAGGAACCAGGTGAGGAAACTGCTTGCAGGCGGACGCATGTCACCCCAATGCATGAAATCCAAAAGCGGTGCATTGTATGAAAAAAATATGGTCGGAACGGTAACGAGTACTGCGCCAATTGCTGAGCGGAGATAAATATTGGCCGTGAGTTTTGCTGTCCACGAAAAGGAAAACAAAACAGGGACCAGCCAGAGCAATCCTGACAAAACGGGAGTTTCACCCATGCGTGGACCCAACCCAAAGCCAAAACTGAATTCGCCGAATAGCCGCGCCGACTTTTCAGCCACAACGAAAATGCCCAACCCAATGGCAAAGACCAGGATTGAAAACCGGATTTCCATGCCGGTCAAACGATCGGAATACAACGCATAGATGACCAGTAAACCGGCCATGAGAATACTCCCGATGAACGAATAGCCCGGCAGAAAGAAGATGAACACTACGAAGCAGGCCAGCGTAAACAGTACAGAAAGAATTCTGCCTGCAAATACCTGTGACGCGCTCAATACCGGAAATTTCACTTGAATCTTGGTTTCAGATTGGAATCGGCACAAATGTACCTGTTCATTCACATAAAATAACTGCCAACATTTTGAATTTGGCAAGATAGTCGACTAATTTTATGCCAACCCAAAGTGAAACCCAAACACTGCCTCTTCGTAATTTTTATCTCTGCTCTGGTCGTAGCCGGAACATTGTTTTCGTGTGGACCTAAGAAATCCAACACGGGTGCTGCTGTGATTGAAAATCTGTACGAAGATTCCATCAGTACTTCATACACCATTGCGCTTGCTGATCCCAAAGGTGAAGGTATGCGCATGACGTATACGTTTTTCAACATGAAGCGTGCAGACACGGGCAATTATAAAATGACCCACGTTTACATGCGTCACACCGGAACTGAGGATACAACGATTGTGAACGGGACATGGAAACTGGTCAGGACCGATAGCGCAAATTATATACTTGCTTATTCCGGCAGGAGTGTGAAGCGCCTTGATTATTCCGGCGACCTGAATCTTGTTACACTCAATACGGATTCGATGATCGCAGATACGGGGTTGCTGCAGTTTCGCCAGAAGAAAGACAACGACATGCGGAACTCTACCGTACACCTCATGGGAAAAGTGGTGTTCGGTGCCGACAAGAACGCGGAGTTCATTGATGTGAACGGAGATTCAATTCCCATTCTGAAAATATCCGCATTTGGTCAACTGGCCGAATTGAACGACTCCATCGATCTTGATTCTCCGGATATACGTGGAGTAGAAGTGCTCGGCACAATCCAGATCCGGATGGCGATGGATGGCAAAAGCACGAAGCGATCGCTGATTGTGGAAGAGGTTCTTGGGGTGAAGAGATAATGTGATAATTATTAATGTGCTAATGTGGCTTACGTAGTCAATCACTCGTTTGTCTTCCCTCGGCTCCGCTCGGTCTGACAAGTAGTTTCAATACATAAGTTTTCTGTATACAACGTTTCTCCCAGTGTCGCAACACGATTTGCGATAGTGTCCTCTTGTCAGACCGAGCGGAGCCGAGGCTGACAAAGCGATCAGCACATCACTTTTTATTCACCATCCACACCCCGCTCAAAATTCCCAGGATAAAAATGACGTGCATCCACGTTACATTCTCTGCGTCGAAAACGCCCCACAACATGGCAACAATGGGAATGGCGTACGTAACCGATGCAGCAAACAAAGTTCCTGCTTCACGAATGAGAACGTTGTAGACAATCACGCTCAACGCGGTGCCGAATATGGCGAGGATTGCCACGTAACCGAGACTCTTCATAGCGTTCGGGTGCGTTTGCATCACGTGCACAAAATCTGTGGTGAAGAGATACACCAGGGCAATGGGACCGATGATGCTCATCGCCAGCAAAGTTGCACTCACCGCATTCAGGTGACTCAGTTTCGACTTGATGATATTTACACTGAAGCCGTACCCAATCGTTGCGAGAATCACCAGGCTGCCACCGAGGAGGGCGTTCGTACTTAACTGCTCATCGTTTCCTGCCTGGAGTAATCCTACGGTTGCCGCCAGTCCCACAATAATTCCAATCACCTGGATTTTGGTCACGCGGATACGAAAGATCACCAGCCCTGTGATGAGCGTGAACACGGGCGTCAGCGAATTCAGCATGCCTGTGAGCGCCGAGCTGATCATCGTTTCTGCTTTCGTGAAAAGGAATGCGGGAATCAGGTTGCCGAAAGTTCCCATGGCTGCGGCCGCCTTCCAGTTACTCCACAGTTCTTTGCTGTAATGTTTGAATGCGAGCGGGAGCAGGAAAAGAAACGCCATCCCGATACGCAGCGCAGCAACCTGGCTGCTGGAGAACGCCTCCATGCCGCGTTTCATGAGGATAAATGAACTTCCCCATGTAAGCGCAAGTGCAATGAAGATGATCCAGTTGAGCAACGATTTGCCGGCCATAGCAGCCTAAAGGTAGATGTTTCAATATTGCCACGAAGGCACAAAGACACTAAGATGCACGAAGTTTTTAAGTTTAGGGATATCCTGATTCTTTGTGTTGCTTAGAGTCTTTGTGCCTTCGTGGCCATTTTTCAGACTCAGGTTTGTAACTTTGAATCAATGCAAAACTATCCCATATACGCGGCCGGAGAGTTCGTTACAACGGCTCATGGTCACGAAGTGAGAAACCCGCACGACGGCAACCTGATTGCGCGCACCTGGCTCGCAGACGGAGCCGTTCTTGAAAAATGCATTGTCGCTGCGCAGCAGGTTCAGCAGGCGATGAAAGAAATGCCTTCGTGGAAAAAGTTTTCCATCCTGCGAAAGATCAGCGATACCATTGCAGAGAACCGCCACCATCTCGCTACGGTGCTTTGCCGCGAATCGGGAAAACCAATCCGTTATGCACTTGCAGAAATTGACCGCGCTGCGCAAACATTTCTCGTTGCTGCTGAAGAAGCGAAACGATTGCCGAAGGAATACATTTCACTCGACTGGACTCCGGCGGGTGAACGGAAGGAAGGCTTCGTGAAATATTTTCCAATCGGAATTGTGGCGGGCATTGCACCGTTTAATTTTCCGATGAACCTGGCTGTGCACAAAATCGCACCGGCTATTGCTGCAGGTTGCCCGATCATTCTCAAACCGGCTTCCTCAACGCCATTGTCGATGCTCGAACTCGCGCGGATCATCGATGCAACTGAACTTCCGAAAGGTGCTGTTTCCATTCTTCCGATGGACCGCGTTGCAGGAAACCAGTTGGTGACCGACGAACGTTTTTCCCTCCTCACATTCACCGGCTCACCGGAAGTAGGTTGGGAAATGAAGAAGAACGCCGGAAAGAAAAAAGTGGTGCTTGAACTCGGAGGAAACGCCGGAGTGATTGTGGCGCGCACGGCAGAAATGGAAAGCGCGTTGAAAAAATGTCTCGTGGGTGCTTTTGCATATTCAGGACAGATCTGCATTCACGCGCAACGGTTGTTTGTGCACAGCAGTTTGTATTCCACGTTTCTTCAGCGGTTTTCAGAAATGACCGCAGGATTGAAGAATGGAAATCCGGAAGACAATTCAACGGACGTTGGCGTAATGATCGACGAAGCCAATGCGAAACGCGTGGAAGAATGGGTGAATGAAGCGGTGAAAGCCGGCGCAAAAATTGTTTGCGGAGGAACCCGCAGCAAATCATATTACCATCCAACCATTCTGACCGGAACAAATTCGAAAATGAAAGTCTGCAGCGAAGAAATTTTCGGGCCGGTGGTTACGGTTGAGCCGTACGACAATTTTGCGGATGCGGTGCGCATGATCAACGAAACACGTTTCGGTTTGCAAGCCGGCGTTTTTACGAATGATCTTTCGGAGACAGAAACCGCGTTCAATGAAATTCAAACTGGCGGAGTCATCATCAATGATGTTCCAACATTTCGCGTCGATCACATGCCGTATGGTGGCGTAAAAGATTCCGGACTCGGAAGAGAAGGCGTGAAGTACGCAATCATGGATATGCTTGAAGCACGTATTCTTGTCAAATGATACGCGTTGCTTTTCCATCTGATCGCGAACACGTGATTGAAATTCTCACGGCTTCATTCGATGCAAATCCTGCCGTGAATGACACCGTTGTTCCCGGTCCCGGACGTGAGTTGAAGATGCGCGCTCTGATGGAATATCTCGTTGATACAGCTTTTTCGAAGAAAGGTGTTTATATCGCTGATGATCTGAGCGGCGCGATACTGATGTACGATCCGGTAGTACATCGCAACACATTCAGCGATGCATTCCGGCAGTTGCGGTTGGTGAATCGTTGCATTGGATGGTCGCGGCTCAAGTATATTTCTTCGAAAGACAAGAAGATGCGCGCGTTTCGCCCTGATGCACCGCATTATTACCTGAGCATGATCGGAACACTTCCTTCAGCACAAGGAAAAGGAATTGGTTCGCAGATGATCAGTTTCATTCAGGATCTCGCAGCGAAGAAATCGAAATCAATTTATCTGGAAACATCTGTGCAGAAAAACGTGGAGATGTATTTACGGAAGGGTTTTGTGACGCATGGAAAATGGAAGATCCGGGAGGATTACCAGGTGCGTTTTATGAAGTGGGCGAAGTAAACTGCGTGTGCGACGTTTGAAAATTTACCACGGCGACACAGCGGCACGGCGCGTTTTACTTATGCTTTTCCCGCAGCGGCACGGCGCAATCGCTTCGCGATTGGTACAACTAATTATTTCTCCTCGCTTGCCGGAGCTGACGAGGACTTATAATGTCGGAGAAATGCATGACCTGGTAGGTGACACAACCCCGGCAGGTGTATACCGGGATTTTCAGTGCGGCAACATGTTCCATCAATGAAAACATGCGATCGGATAACGGCAAACCATAGTAATGAAGTTCCCACAATCCGTGCAAAGCATACGCCTGTTGTTCGGGAATGCCGGAACATAACCATTGCGCAAGCTGGGCCGTATCTTGCTGATCGATCAACGCGTCGCCACTGTGGCACATCTTGTTTTTATAAGACGATTCACCGCACCCGTCTGGTGAATACAAAAACGAATAAAGTGAGTGCATCTGACTCCGGAGTGAATCTGCAGCCGGGTTGTACGTTTCCACTATACATTGAAAGAGCCTGTTCACCATCAGTGTGTCATACAGGAATATCCGTGCCGTATCACTCATCCGCGATTTGGGCGTCATGCCTGCATAATAAATCGTGTCGTGCAACGAAAAGATCGTCAGCTCATACTGGGTGAGTCCGCAATAAATATACATGCGCGATTCGGTCTGCTCAAATTCAAGAATTCGTTCCCTGATACGCATGGATCTTACTTCATATGGTGGTTTTGCATTTCTTCCGGGGTGCGGTGCAAAAGAATCGCGGAATGTTTGCAGCGAACGCCTGGTAAGAATAAATTTTTCGAATTCAGCCATAGCCGGTTTTTCGCTGAGCGAATCGTATATGTAGCCCGGTAAATCCAGAGGGCCGAACCGACCATAACAATCGAGGGTAATTTTGTAGATCGGTTGCCGGTTATCCCACCTGACCGCATCAATTTGCTTCTTGGGGATATAGTAGCAAATGCCACTATCGCGGCGATAGACTTCATTGCGGGTCGGGGTTGATCCTCCACCGCCGTTTAACAGTGACGCGAGCAGGTACCATTGCGTAATCCCCAGGTAAACGCCCGACGGAGTACATCCCTTGAACGGACTTTGCACCAGTACTGAACGGATAATCTTACTCAGATCATAATAATCATAACCGTATGAGACACCTGAATTCCTGTACCCGTAGTAGGTGTGCGTGCCGCTGTTGTAAATGGTATCCGCATTTCCCTTGATCGAAATCACATCTGCAAGCGTCGACACATTGACGACAATTTTATCGCCCTTAATTCCTACACCGGGAATTAATGTTTGTCCGTCCAAACGGATGAACAACAGCAGTGACACGAAAAAAATGATGATCCGTTGATTCATTGCTCTGATAACGGGAAATGACCATGAAAGTTACTCCGTGCAGCAATCTTTTATTCAGGCTTCTGTCTCCGGATAATCCTCCCAAACCAACCCGGAAAATGCCTTTTGATCCACACCGCTTTGATTTCTTTTCCGCCAATAAGAATTTCTTCTTTCCCGGATTTCATTGCGGCAAGAATAATGCGCGCACATTCGTCCGCAGGCATTCCTTCTGCCTGGCTTTTGTCCATCACGTTGTGTTTACTTCCGTCGCCTTTCAGTGCGTGCACTGAAATGTTGGATTGGATTTTTCCGGGAACGGCAATGGTTACTTTGATGCCTTGTTGTTCCGTTTCGATGCGCAGCGATTCAAAGAATCCATGCAGCGCGTGTTTCGAAGCCGAGTAAGCTGTACGAAACCAGAATCCGAACTTTCCGGAAATACTGCTCATCACCACGATGTGGCCGCTTTTCTGTTTGAGCATATGCGGAAGCACGCTTTTCGTCAACGCAACTTGACCGAAGTAATTTACTTCCATGATCTTCCGGTCAATTTCCAAAGGAGTTTCCGCCGCGAGTGAACGTTGCGAAATCCCGCCGTTGTTTACGAGTACATCAATGCGTCCGAAACGCGCAACGACTTCATTCGTTAAAGCGTCAATACCGGAAGTCTGAGAAAGATCAAGCGGGACAATCATGCATGTTGCATTCGCACCGCACGATTTTGCAACACGTTCCAGCTCTTCTTTCCGCCGGGCTGAAAGCACGAGTTGCGCACCTTCTCTGGCAAAAGCGATCGCCAATGCTTCTCCTATTCCTGAGGAAGCGCCGGTAATCCAGACTACTTTTTTGCTGAAGCTCATTGGCGGAAGAATTAATCCTCCTTCGCTTTGAAATTGAAACGGATCACACCTACTGCAAGCGACAAATTAGGATTGTCTGTCTTTGCAAAGTACGTGAGGATATCGCCTGTTGCCAAACCAATTTCGAAGAAGCCCAGGGGCCCGAGGGTAATACCCAATGGCACGTTCCATCCGAAATCGGGGTTTCCGGCAAAGCCGGTATGCACGCGGAAAATTTCTGCGATCTTAAATTCAGCGCCAATGGCGAAGTACGGAGAACTCAGGTTGTACAGCGATTTGTTCAGCGGAACAACTATATCTGCACCGAGATTGATCCGCTCACCGATCTTCATTCCGTAACCAATACGCATGCGGCCCGGAAGTTTGGTGGTGTATCCTTCGCCACTTTCGTAGTTCATGAAATCATTCATGAAATAACTTGCCTGGCTGTTCATGTCCCACGAATTGATTCCTGTTTCTGTGCTGTCGAACGAAGGCATGAGCGTGTCGCTGGCCACAAGCAAATTTTCATTCCAGTTGATCTGGCCCATGTCTGTGAATGAAATTGCGGCGCGGATCTTTTCGTTGATCACGACAGAGAAACCAAAATCGATCGCGGTACCCTGTCCTACGGAATTGAAAATAGCCGGAGATTTTTCCGGTGAAAAATTCTGAATGTTTCCGTACTGAATTTCGTAATTGGTAGTCATCGAAGAATGTCCGGAGAGCGTTCCGTCACCAATTTTTGCGTCGAGGTTTCCTAATCCCCAGATGAATTTGAATCCGAATCCACCGAAGAATTCAATCGCTTGTTTTCCATCATCGTCTTTTGTGCCGAGGCCGAATATTTTTCGGTGGATTCGAATGTTCACCTCGCGGTAATGAAGCATGGTGAGGCGTGTGCCATCGAGGAACGAAGACATATTCTGGCCGTACGCGGAAGAATCCTGGTACCCGGCAGAATTGAAACCGTTGAACATTAAGTCAGCTGCATTCGGACTCAACGTAACGTGTGAAAATGCACGGTCACGAACGTTCACTCCGATTCCACCGAACTTTGGAAAGTAAAGTGAAGCTGCAAACCAGGTTACGTTGGCGTTGAAGTTGAAACCATCCGGTGTGGCAAAACGCGTAGCGTAATCATCTTTTTGTGCCTGCGTGAATGTATCACCGGGATGTAGCATCGCGTCCTTCAGCGTAGCAAAATCAATGGCACGCGATTGTGCGGCAATTCCAACGTTAGCGACGGTAAATGAGAAACGATAATTGTCGCGCCAGCCCAGGTTGGATGGATTAATACCCACACACTCATAATTAAGCACCATGGCCGTTGCGACGCCTCCTTTACCTGTCGCAGTGGGAATACCCATATCAATCTGCGCAAAAGAAGAGAGGCCGCAGCCCAGCATTAGGAATGTGGTCAGTAGGTGCTTCATGTTAAAGAGTGTTTAAACAAAAATATCATTTTTTCCGGGCAACTTCCTATATCCGTACATTTGCTTTATGACCAAGCTGACGTGGATATTTTGCCTGCTCGTGTTTTGTTCTTCATGCGGACAAGACGACGAAAGCGCTGTATCTGTCGTCAGGATGGAGAAACCGGCAGACCTCATTCCTGAGGACAAGATGATTCATGTGATGGCCGATGTACACTTGCTCGAAAGTGCAATCGGATTCCGATCGCCACGCCCGATTTCACGCATGCCGAACGCACCGGGCAGCGGGACGATGTCGCCACAGATTGACATAGCGCCACCTGCACAAGCGGAACAGAAGATCATGCCGTACTACGATGTTTTCAAAAAGCACGGATACACGCGTGAACAATACGAAAACAGTTTGCGGTGGTATTCGCAAAACCCGAAACATTTCAGCGAAATGTACGATGAAGTGATCAGTGAACTCACGCGCAGGCAGGCGGGTGATCAGCAGGCGCCGGGAGTAACTCCGGTTGCAACAGATCCGGCCAAATAAAAATTTTCTGAATGTTTAGCGATAGAACAACACGACCTCGTCGAGTGTCTGATCAATATCGCGGTACGTGAACGGAATAGTTTCGGTGATTTTTTGTCCGCCGTAACTGGCCGCTTCCCGTGAAGCCGCTGCACTTTCTTTCGTCACACGCGGTGTTTTCCCGGAGAATCGTGAGAAGAATTTTTCCAGTCGCCACATGATACTCATCAGGAATGGTCCTACTTCGCGTGAAGTGGGTGGATGTCCGAAACGCTGAAGAATTTTATCAGCGAACTCGCGGTACGTCATGTTTTTTGCGTTCAGCACAAACCGCTGATTGGTCACGGGACTTTCCATGAGTTTCACGCAGGCAGCGGCTACATCGCGTGCATCTACGAATCCACCGGAACCGGCCGTGTACCAGGAAAATCCTTTTTTCGCCAATGAAAAAATGGCGTTGCTGCTACGCGTTGGATTTCCGGGCCCGATCACCACAGCAGGATTCACAATAACGAAACTCATTCCGTGACCGTCGGGCAAGCGTGCTTCTTCAATACCTCTCCATGCTTCACGTTCTCCGGCGTATTTGCTGATCGCGTACCAGGAATTGGCCGGATCATTTTTCCACCAGGTGTCTTCGTTTATATTTTTCAGGTTGATGGTCCGGCCCAATGCAGCAACAGAACTTACGTGACAGAATTTTTTCACTCCGGCTTCCATGGCTGCGTTGATCATGTTGGCTGTTCCTTCGCCATTTACTTTCACCATGTGGTCGCGTTCTTTCGGAACAAACGAAACAACGGCTGCGACGTGATACACCTGCTCCACACCGCGTGTAGCTTCTTCCAGCGAAAAAACATCGAGTACATCACCCTCCACCCATTCGATTTTTTTCAGCAAAGCTTCCGCATCGGCGGAGTAAAATCTGAAAATTTTCTCGGTATCTGCGGTGGATGCACCCGGACGTTTGATGGCGCGCACATTTTTTCCCTGCGAAGTAAGCGCAAAGGCAATGTGTGCACCGATCATGCCGGTTGCTCCGGTGATGAGGATCATGAGCGTAAAGATAGACGGGAGTTTGGAGACGGGAGACGTTAGGCCCACAAATTCCTTCGCACGCTGCGGTTTTTCTCCTGTCTCCCATCTCCCGCCTCCCATCTAAACAATATCTTTGTCCCATGAAAAATTTCGTTGAAGAACTCCGCTGGAGACGAATGTTGCAGGACGTAATGCCCGGAACCGAAGAATTGCTGAACAAGGAAATGGTTACCGGCTATATCGGGTTTGATCCTACGGCTGATTCACTTGGCGTTGGAAACCTGGTGCAGATCATGACCTTGTTGCATTTCCAGCGGTGCGGTCATAAACCGATCGCGCTCGTAGGCGGAGCAACGGGAATGGTTGGTGACCCTTCAGGAAAATCGGCCGAGCGCAATTTATTGTCGGAAGAAATTCTTGCGCACAACCAGGCCTGTCAGAAAAAACAACTGGAGAAATTCCTGGATTTCGATTGCGGAGTTAACTCGGCATCGATCGTAAACAATTACGATTGGTTCAAAAATATTTCGTTCCTCGATTTTATCCGCGATACCGGCAAGCACATCACGGTGAATTACATGATGGCGAAAGATTCGGTGAAGAACCGGATTGCCGGAGAAGACCGCGAGGGAATGTCGTTCACAGAATTTACGTACCAGCTCGTGCAGGGATACGACTTTTACTATTTGTGGAAACACAATGGCGTGAGGCTGCAGATGGGCGGATCGGATCAGTGGGGAAATATTGTGACGGGAACAGAATTGATCCGCCGCAAGGATGGAGGAGAAGCCTGGGCGTTAACAACGCCATTGATCAAAAAAGCGGACGGAACCAAATTCGGAAAAAGCGAAAGCGGAAACGTGTGGCTTGATCCGAAACGGACTTCACCATACGAATTCTACCAATTCTGGTTGAATGCGGGCGATGATGATGCGGGAACGTACATCCGCATTTTTACGCTCAAGACAAGAGAAGAAATCGAAGCACTGGAGGTGGAGCACAACGAAGCGAAACATCTCCGTGCCTTACAGAAAGCGTTGGCTGAAGATATCACCACGCGCGTTCACGGCGAAACAGGATTGAAAACGGCTGTCGCAGCCACAGAAGTTCTGTTTGGCAAAGGAACCATTGATCAGCTGACATCACTTACGGACGAACAGTTTCTTTCTGTGTTCGTAGGAGCGGGAGTGGCTGTTACAGAAGTTGCCAAAGCAGATATTTCTGCAGGGCTTTCGGTGATTGAACTCATCGCGAAAAAAGCAGAACTGGTTACGTCGAATGGTGAAGCGATCAAACTCATCAAAGGAAACGGACTTTCACTGAATAAAGTGAAAGTAACGGACCAGCAATTGGTGGTGAATGATTCACACTTGCTCAATGGGAAATATATCCTGTTGCAGAAAGGGAAGAAGGATTATTGTTTGGTGAAGGTGGTTTAGAGTTGTGTTGATTTTCGCCTGCGGCAGCAAGGATTTTTTTTGTTTGTGTTATTAACCCCGGGTTACGATCCTTCGGATCATTACCCGGGGTTAATAACATTCGACCCCTTCAGGGTCGGGAATAAAACCCTTTCACTTCGTTCAAGGACATGCGATCCGCCGTGGCGGATCGTAGAAACTCGTTCGCTTCTTATGATCCCGGTCCAAAGGACTCCTTCGAAGAAGGATCACATGTCCCTTGAACGAAGTGAAAGGATAAAAACAAAAAATTCCTTGCTACCGCAGGCAATTTTCCCGTTTTTGATTTTCGCCTGCCAGCAGCAAGATTTCGCTCCCGAGGAGTTAAGGGGTTTCGATAATACTGATTCCTTGAACCCCTGTAGGGGTGAAACATAGCTAGCCCCGTGCGTGAGCACGGGGCTAGCTATGTAAATCAAAAAATTCCTTGCTGCCGCAGGCGCTTTATCCCGCGTTTATTTATTCGGCAACCCGTATTTATCCTCATACAACTTATTCATCTCCATCTGCTCGTTCGTCAGCTGAAGCGTTTTTCCCTGGATGAACGCCCACGTTACGTTGTTGGTCTTCATATCCATCACGTCGCCTTCGGAAACAAATAGCGTTGCGTCTTTTTTCTCTTCAATGGTTCCGACACGGTCGCTGATGCCAAGGATCTTCGCGGCGTTTAACGTCATTGCAGAGATCGCAGCTTCTTTGTTCAGGCCCCAGGCTACCGCAGTGCCGGCGAGAAACGGAATGTTGCGTGCATGCGATGCTTCCTGGTCACCGGAATTTTCAAAGCAGAAAAGTATTCCTGCGTCCTGCAGCATCTTCGCGGTTTTGTAAGGGAGGTTCACGTCATCTTCATCACTCATCGGCAACGTGTGAACACGCAAAAGCATAACTGAAATGTTGTTCTGCTTGAGCAACTCGGTGCATTTCCAGCTGTCGCTGCCACCGACAATGGTCATTTTCGTGATGCCGAATTTTTTCGAGAATGTAACAGCTTCCGAAATGTCCTTTGCTGCATCGGCATGGATGTAAAGATTCTGTGTTCCATTGAAAACACCACGCATTGCTTCGAAGCGCAGGTTTTTTTCTGCCGGCTTTGGTGTCATGCAGTACGCTTTTGCCTCAGCAAAAAACTTTTCAAGCTCAGCGCGGCGCTCCATGTACACTTTGTTTTTCGTGTACGGACTTGGTCCACTTTCCGACCATGTGCGAGAATAATAGACAGGCCAGTTCACGTGTACACCATCATCTGCTTTCAGTGTTGCATCTTCCCAGTTCCATCCGTCGAGATTCATGACCGATGATGTTCCGGAAATTCTTCCACCACGTGGTGTGATCTGCGCCATGAGTACTCCGTTCGTGCGGACTGTTGGCGTGATTTTCGAATCTGTGTTGTACGCGCTTTGTGTACGCACGTGCGGATTCATATATCCCACCTCGTTGAAATCGGCTGTGGCGCGTACCGCTTCGAGTTCGATCAATCCAAGTGTCGAATTGGGTGCAATCAAACCCGGGTACACGTGTTTGCCTGCACAATTGATCGTGGTGTCCCACGCCGATTTGTCGATGCGGATCACGGTGGCATCACCCACCAGGGTAATTACACCATCTTTGAAACCAACGAGTGAGTTTTCAATCACGGTTCCGTTGCCCACGTGGCAGATTCCGTTCATGAGCAAAATACTTTTCGTTTGCTTTTTTGCCGGAACAGGTTGCTGCGCTGCAATACAGAATGGCAGCAAAAGAAGGATATATAGAATTGATTTTTTCATAGCCGTTCTGTTTTATTCCTCTGTTTCTTCTGTGTCGTCCAGGTAATCTTCATCGATGGTCATGTCTTCACAATCCCAGAGCTTGCGCTTTTTGATCTTCACAGGTTTTACAGGACTTCCTTCGTTTTTCTCCGCAATCATTTTTTGCGTGATCCGTGCACGGTCCTCCTGCATGTCGAGTCTCAGCTTTTCATCTTCTTTCGTATCGTACAACACTTTACCATCTACGATGGTGGTTTCCACGCGCGCATAAACAGAAGTGGGATTGTCGCTCCACAAAACAACATCAGCATCCATTCCTGGTTTGATCTGTCCCATGCGATTGTCGAGATGCAAAAGTTTGGCAGGATTCAGCGTGACCATTTGCAACGCCTGGCATTCGGTGAGACCGCCGTACTTAATGCTCTTCGCAGCCTCCTGGTTCAGGCGGCGTGCCATCTCAGCGTCATCCGAATTAATGGCGGTGATAATTCCCATGCGGAACAGGATTGCTGCGTTGTACGGAATAGCATCTTTCACTTCGAATTTATACGCCCACCAGTCGGAGAATGATGAAGCTCCCACTCCGTGCGCTTTCATCTTGTCGGCAACTTTATATCCTTCAAGAATGTGCGTGAACGTGTTCACATGAAAGCCCATCGAATCGGAAACGTGCATGAGCATATTGATTTCCGATTGCACATACGAGTGACAGGTGATGAACCGTGAGCCGAGAAGAATTTCTGTTAACGCATCGAGTTCAAGATCGCGGCGAGGCGGTGCAACTTTTTCGCGTTCTTTTTGCGGAAGCGCTTTCCACGCTTCCCATTGCGCCATGTATTCTTTTGCGCGGATGAAATGATCGTAATAAACCTGCTCAACGCCCATACGCGTTTGCGGGAAGCGCGTGTTCTGGTTGTCGCCCCAGTTCGATTGTTTCACGTTTTCACCCAAAGCAAATTTGATGAAGCCGGGTGCGTTTTCCACTTTCATCTGTTCGGCATTCGCTCCCCAACGCAATTTGATGAGTCCGGATTGTCCGCCGATCGGATTTGCAGAACCATGAAGCAACTGGCTGCAGGTAACACCACCGGCAAGCTGCCGGTAAATGTTCACATCATCCGGGTTGATCACATCAGCAATACGGACTTCAGCGCTCGATGCCTGTGTGCCTTCATTCACTCCACCGGAAATGGCGATGTGCGAATGTTCGTCAATGATTCCCGGCGTAAGGTGTTTCCCGGTTCCGTCGATGATCAACGGGAAGGCTCCTTTCGTAGGTGTGATGTTCGTATCAATGCGTACAATTCTGCCACCAACGATATACACATCGGTGTTTGGAATGATACTGTCGGCCCCACCGGAGTTGGTCCAGACGGTTACGTTCTTGATGAGAATAGCATCGTAGCGTCTTCTCAGTCGCCCTACGTACGTGGTGTCATTGCGTTCTTTAAATAAATTCAGCAGCGACGAATCTGCACGTGTTCTGCCGTACGCGGAAAACGGGTAGATCACATCGTCGAGCGTAGGAATGTCTTTTTGCGCAGTGTCGGCTTCTTTCGGTTTCGGTGTGAACGCTCTCGCTTGCGAAGCCATCCAGTCGATCCATGTTCCGTCGGGCAGTTGGCCGCGGCCATTCATGAATTTACTTTCCGGGCTTACATTTCCGGAAAGACGGACTGTGCCTTCGGCCGCTTTCGAGAAAAATGAAATCGTCACCAATGTTCCGTTCATGGAAATTGTAGCAGGCTGTTTGGCGGAATCGGGTGGCAGATACGTGCCTTTGAATTTGCCCATCTCTCCATCGATCTTCAGTTTCGCAGGGGAAAGCGATGCAATATTGAGATCGTAAGTACCACGGATATCCACCGCGTTGTAATCGTTGATCACGTACCGGCGGCCGCGGATCCAGTTTTCATACATCACCGTTCCTTCGGTGAAAATGTCACCGCTGGTGATGATAAAATTCGCAAGCATACCTGCTTTGAGTGCACCAACTTCATTCTGAACACCGAGCATTTCTGCCGGAGTCACGGTTAGTGCTTTCAACGCAGCCTTGGGAGTTAATCCGTACAGGATCGCTTTGCGTACACGGGCGAAAAATTCTTTTTTGTCTTTGAGATCAGTTGCGGTGAGGGCAAATTTGATTTCATACTTCTCGAAAGCGCCCGGGTTCAACGGTGCAAGTTCCCAGTGTTTGAGATCGGCATAATCTACCATTTCCGCATCGTACGGATCTTCGAGATCATAAGGCTCTGGAAAATTCAACGGAATAATGAACGAACCGCGCGTAGCTTTCATTTCATCCATCCGCTGGTATTCGTTGCCGCTTCCTTTGAAAATGTACTGCACTTTGAACTCATCACCCACTTTGTCGGCGCGAAGAACATTCCACTTGTCTGTTGTTTCAAAAATGGAAGGCAAGCCCTGGTTGGTATTCCACGCTTCAAGTGTGAGGTTGTATTCTGTTTTGTTTTTCGCTGTGCGGTACCAGTCGGCATCGTAATACGTCTGGCGAAGTAATGCGATTGCTCCCATCAATGAACTCGGGTATTCCTGGCTCGATGAACCTTTGTCGAATGAATAACAAGCAGCTGCTTTGTCTTTCAGCATGACTTTGTTGTCGCCATCTTCGGCGTTGAGTGTTACAACACCAGCGGTTCCGCGCGCGATCCCGTCTTTTGCAAACATCATCACGGTGCCAAATCCGCACGCGCGGTATTCTTCAGCAGAAGAGGTGCTGGAGACAAACAGTGCATTGGCATTGTTCTCCGGTTTCAATGCATCGTTCCAGCCAAACGCACCATCGCGGTTTGTGTTGTATTGCGGATCGGGATTCCATCCGCGTCTTTTCATCTCGGGCATTCCATACGTGGTGTACGGATCAATGAACGATGCGTAAACGTATTTCCCGGTAAGATCGTAGGTAACTGCTTCCTTCGGAACAATAACCGCAGCGCCAACGGCAGTGATACGTCCATCCTGAACGAGCATGGTTCCGTTCTCGATCACCGTTTCGGGATCAACCTGGATGCGTGCATGTGTGAATGCAAAAATGGTATGTTTCGGGTCGGGAGCTCCGTTGGTTGGAAATGTAGTTACCTGCGCTGCGGCTCCGAAGGAAAGCAAAGCGAACGCGGTTGAAAAAAGAAGGTGTTTCATCAGCGATATCCGATCAATAAGAGGCAAATGTATCTTAATTTTCACGCATATTGGATGCAGGCCGGATGAACGGTGGAAAACTCCTGTTTTTCAGTATTTTTGCCTGACTAAAAACGCGCAAGCATGGACATACTTTTATATGCACACTCGGGTCTTCGATGGATTGCCCTCCTGTTGCTTATCGTTACTGCTTTCAAAGCCATTGGTGGTGTGATGGGAAACAAAACTTATTTGCCGATCGACAAAAAACTTGCAACGTTCACGGTGATGTTTTTTCACATCCAGGTTGTGATTGGATTCATTTTGTTTTTTGGTAACAAGTGGCACCAGCTCATGGGAGAAATGAAGGAACCTTCCATTCGTTTTTTCACTGTGGAACACAGCATCGGAATGTTGCTGGCTGCAATTCTCCTGACGATCGGAAGTGCGAAAGCCAAGAAAGCTTCTTCTGATGCGAAAAAACACAAGACCATTGCGTGGATGTTTACCATTGTTCTGCTGGTAGTACTCGCATGTATTCCGTGGCCTTTTCGTGAAATGTTTGCAGCGCGTGGCTGGTTTTAATCTTTGATTCTTATGAGGAAATTATTTTTTGTTTTTGCTATGCTGTGGGTGCCTGCAACACTTGTTTATTCCTGCTCCAGCAGCGGCGGAACGAAACCGGAGCGCACGGAGACCAGCAAAGCACCAATTTTCGGCTCGCAGATCTATTCAGACAATTGCGTGATTTGTCACGGAAAAGACGGCAAGGCGCAGATGTCGGGGGCAACCGATTTGTCAACGAGCGTGCTTTCGCATGATGCAACATTGGATGTGGTTACAAACGGAAGAAATGGCATGCGCGGTTTCGGGAGTCAGTTGACGAAGGAAGAGATGGACGCGGTTGTGAAGCACATTGAATCATTGCGATGATTGAAAACCTGAAACTTTCTCAGCAAGAACAAACGGCGGTACTCGTTGGTGTAATTGACAAACGCCAGGATGCCGACATGCTGGAAGAATACCTGGATGAACTCGCGTTCCTTGCGACCACAGCGAAGTTGGTTCCCGTGAAGCGTTTTTCACAGCGCCTCGAACACCCCGATCCGAAGTTTTACATTGGCTCGGGCAAGGCCAAAGAAATCAAAAAGTATCTCGAGGATAACAAAATTGATGTAGTCGTTTTTGATGATGAACTTTCTCCGTCGCAGCAACGTAACCTCGAAAAAGAATTCGGAAAGAAAGTGATCGACCGGAATTTACTCATCCTCGATATTTTTGCCGACCGTGCAAGAACCTCGCACGCACGCACACAGGTTGAACTGGCGCGGTACCAGTATTTACTTCCGCGGCTCACGGGCCTATGGACTCACCTTGAACGGCAACGTGGTGGTACGGGTACGCGTGGTGGTGCGGGCGAAAAAGAAATTGAAACAGACCGTCGTATTATCCGCGATCGTATTTCTTTGCTGAAAGAAGAGCTCAAGCACATCGACAAACAAATGGCTACGCAGCGCAAGAGCAGGGGAGAGCTGGTGCGTGTGGCTTTGGTAGGTTACACGAACGTGGGAAAATCCACGATCATGAATGTGCTGAGCAAATCCAATGTGTTTGCGGAGAATAAATTGTTTGCCACGCTTGATACTACGGTGCGTAAAGTGGTGGTCGGAAATCTTCCGTTCCTGCTGAGTGATACGGTTGGATTTATTCGCAAACTACCTACACAGCTTGTAGAGTCGTTCAAGTCTACGCTCGATGAAACGCGTGAAGCCGATCTTCTTCTGCACGTGGTCGATATTTCTCATCCCACGTTTGAAGATCAGTTGAACGTGGTGAAAACTACGCTTACAGAGATCGGTGCGGGTGATAAACGCACCGTTCTTGTGTTCAATAAAATTGATGCGTACCGGGAACCGCCCAAAGAAGAACACCTGCTTGATCCAACAAAGAAGCAGGTGCTCACGCTGGCCGAACTGGAAAAAAGCTGGATGAGTAAACTCAGTACGCCGTGCATTTTTATTTCAGCAACGGACAAGGAGAATATTGATCAGTTCCGTAAACTGATTTTCGATGAGGTGAAGGCCATTCATACGAAGCGATATCCGTATGACAAGCTGGAGTACTGGAGCGGATGAACTTAGCGGATGATTCCCACCCAGGTTCATGCGGACCCGGTTTTATAACCAATTTTCACGCGCGACTTTTTCCTTGGATTCAATAATTGGTTCAACGCTTTAAAAATGCGCTGAAGATCTCCGTCGTGTTCGTTGACGAGGTTTTCAATCTGTTCTACTTTCAAAAGAATGTCTTTGTGCGTTGAAATCATTTCGCGCATTTTCACGAAAATCCGGATGATGCGTATGTTGACTTCAATGGCCCGGGGGCTATTCAGAATGCATGAAAGCATCGTAACTCCCTGTTCTGTAAAACAGAAAGGCTTGTGTCTCAGGGCGTTGGAGGTCACAATTTGTGACCTCCAATTTTCGAACTCCTTCTGATCCATCTCAAACATGAAATCAGCGGGGAATCTTTCCATGTTTCGCCGCACCGCTTGTTTAAGCTTTTTGGTTTCTACTCCGTATAAAACCGCCAGGTCGCTGTCGACCATTACTTTTTGTTCGCGGATGTAGTGAATCTGATTCAGAAGCGCTTCGTCTGTGTAATTTGTTATCGTTTTCATGCTGATGCGGTTTTGGTTTTATAACCGATTTTCACGCGCGCTTTTTTTCTCGGATTTAATAATTGTTTCAGCGCTTTAAAAATGTTTTGAAGATGCTGATCGTGATCGTTGACCAGGTTTTCAATCTGCTCCACCTTAAGCAGAATATCTTTGTGCGCGGATACCATTTCTCTCATCTTAACGAAAACCCGAATGATCCGGATGTTGACTTCGATGGCGCGTTCGCTGTTCAGAACACTGGAAAGCATGGCCACACCTTGCTCTGTAAAGCAGAATGGCTTGTATTTCAATGTGTTGAAGGACGCATTTTGCGTCCTTTGATTTTGAAACTCCTTTTGGGACATCTCAAACATGAAGTCTTCCGGGAATCGGGACTGGTTCCTGCGTACGGCCTCTTTTAAACGTTTGGTTTCCACACCGTATAAAACCGCGAGGTCGAAGTCGAACATCACTTTTTGTTCACGCAGGTAATGGATCTGATTCAGGAGTGCTTCGTCTGTGTAAGTACTTATTGTTTTCATCTTGCATATAATTTGGGTGATGCAAGAATACAACGCGTGAGTGACACTAGTCGGTTGTTAAACGTTTGTAGTCATTTGTAGTCGTTTGTAAATGGCTACAAGCACGCTTTAAGAACCGCGTGAAACGAAGAACACCGGCAACACAATCGCGAATGGCTTCACAATCATGCTCACCGGTGTGCGCTTTTCAGATTACTTGTAATTCGCAGACAGCTCCATCGCTTTTCCAGCTACGAGTGTTCTGGCCGGATTGAAAGCCGCGAATATGATCTGCGCATTCTCGAGGTTGATTGGGGCAGAGCCGGCGGTCCACACCACGTCATAACCTTTGTCGATGAAGACCTGCGCAAAATTACTCGGGATCGTAACTTCGGTATTGTCCCAGATGATGTTGTTTCCACCGTTGTCGGTTACCACAACGTAAGCAGCACCGGTGTTACCAACTACAATTGATCCACCAATGGCCAGGTTGCCTGTGGACAATTCAGCGATTGACGCAAAGCTGCCATTGGCGGTTGCATTCGACCACAACACTTTTCCTGTTTTGTCAAATTTGAAAATGGTTGTTTTGGCCACCATCACAAAATTGCCGTCAGCTGTTTGTATCGCGCTTGTGTTGGCGAGGACGTACAAACTGAACGCGGAGAAGGTGGTGTTGAACAGTACCTTACCGTTTCCGTCAATCAAGAGTGCAACCGGGTTGGAGTTAAGACCCTGCGCCGGGATTCTTCCACTGAGAATGAAGTTACCGCCGGAAGCGGGTGCTATACTGAAACATGCAATTTTCGGTTGTGTGATGTCCCACTTCACCTGCCTGTTACCGGCGAAGCGAATAATACGGGTTGATAATCCCGATGCCTGGACAACCCATCCGACTACCACAAAACCTCCATCAGCAGTTGCTGTTACGCTGCTCCCGGAACTTTGTGCACCGGGTGTATTGAATTGCTGCTCCCAGATTTTTTTCCCGTTTGCATCAATATTAACCACCCAGATATTTTCATCGCCTGAACTTCCGGATGTGAAAATTCCGCCAACAGCGATATACGTGCCGTCGGTGAGTTGCGTCATTCCGGTAAACAACGTCGTGAAATTTCCCGGGTACTGATTCGCCCAAAGCACTTTTCCGTTAAACTGGATCGCTGTGGCGGATGTTTTTCCGCCAGCTGTTGAACTGCCCGCGAGCATAACTTTCTCGCTTGCGTCCATAAAGGCAGCGTTTGCCTGTTGAGAGTCCCACAGCGCGATGGAACTGGCTACATAGAGTTGTGACATGGATTGTTTTTTTTATGTGAACGTTTCCAGCCATTCACATGAACGGCCTGTTCAGCAAGAATAATACAAAGGGCGAAAAATAGTCGGTATTAAACGTTTGTAAACGGATAGACTCTTGTAACTTGTTGTGGTTCCTACGGTTGCGATAGAACGCGGGGAGGGAAAGTAACGGAATAGAACCAAACACCCTTTTATCGGGTGTATAGA